>Ga0224508_10000262_pt1 | contig 54308 bp, 49 predicted proteins | sample SF_Jan12_sed_USG_4_FD_170157 | JGI IMG/M metagenome (GOLD analysis project Ga0224508, IMG submission 170157) | Sediment microbial communities from San Francisco Bay, California, United States - SF_Jan12_sed_USGS_21 | ecosystem: Environmental > Aquatic > Marine > Sediment | place: USA... | reverse complement strand
AGCCAACTGCGTGATTAATAAACAAACGTTCGCCCCATTGCGCGTCCACCCGGGTCAGCGACGGTGGCAGTGATCCGGTTTCAGCTGGCTCCCCCTGTTGCAGGTTGGTTTTAAAATAATATCCCAGGACAACATTCTTACCGATCAGGCTTTCGGCAAAAATTTCATCATGCATCAGGCTTGGACGAATTCTGTCGAGTTCCCTCAGGTAAGTGCTGTTATCCTTTAATGTGGTGCTGGCGAGGCGTTCAAATTGTTCCAGGCCAGAACTCTCGTCCTTTTCCGCAAATACGATGTCAAAGCCAACCACATCGGCCTGGTAAAGCCCGAACAGATTTTCAACAAATGTCGCCAGGCGGTCGCGACTCCAGGGCCAGCGACCGACCTCGGCCAGTGAATTTTCATCGATATCGACGATTACGATGCGGTCGTCAATCGTATCGGAACGGGTAAAATTGAGTCTTGCATCGTAGGTCCAATTCTCTAGCTGCTTGATGAACGGGTATTCAATCAAGCCGGAAGTGTTAATCAGAAGTGCGCACAGGATCAGTGCGCTGAGCACTAATCGGATAATGCGCTGTAGTTGCATTGCTTGTTCCCGGATTTAAGCTCGAGTGAGCAGTCGGCAGGAACTACTTCAGATAAAATTCCATTTTTACACCAGCGACCTCAATAATGTCGTGGCTTTTCAATTCATGAGCATTCGATCCAATCGGTGAGCCGCCGACTTTTGGAACGCTGTTATTCGGGCCGCCATCGACATGAATCAGAAAGAAGCCCTGGGGACGCCGGGTGATTGCGGCAACCTGCACGCCGGGTTGGCCGATCGTTGTTAAGGCCTTGGTGAGTATTAACTCCTTACCGGCATTTGCGCCACTCAAAAGTTGCAGGCAGGCTTCCCTGTTTGCCATCGGTGAAGCTGCCGTGGCCGCGGCTTCGGAAGCAATCGCAGCGGATATTTTCTGCACCGATTTATCAATTTCCTTGCCGCCAGCTTCCTCGGGCATACCCTCTTCACCAGGGCGAATAATCATGGTTTGCTCAAAATCCTGCTCGCCACTGCCGGCGCTATTTTGATAGATTATCTGATACTTGCCCAGAGTGATGTTGTCACCATTTTCAAGCGCGTGTTTCTTTACCAGCTTGCCATTAACGTAGGTTCCGTTAGTGCTGCCGAGATCTTCAAGAAAGGAATCTTCGAGTATGGTAATGACCTGGGCATGCCTGCCACTGACCGACAGGTTGTCGATCTGTATATCATTGCCAGGCTTGCGGCCAATAGTAGTTGTTTCATTGACCAATTCGAACTCGGTTTTTTCGCCCGTGCTTGATGTCGTGATCAGTTTTGCGACCATTTTATTATCCAGCCTCTTGAGTATGTTTCTACTGGGTGTAATCCGTTATTCATCGAACCAAGCAACAATCTTTTTAAACCAGCCTATTTTCGACGAAAAATCATCATCGATTCGGCACAACATTACCGAAATATTGTCCTTTCCGCCATTCTGGTTTGCCTTTGTAATCAATTGCTTGGCAGCTTCTTCTAGATTAGCACTAAATTGCTTAATAGTTAAGTATATATCTTCATCTTCAACTAAATCAGTTAATCCATCTGAACATAGCAAATATATGTCATTTTTCAGAACTATATCTTCCTGAATGTCTGGCATGACGACTGGATCGATGCCTAAAGCGCGCGTAACCAGGTTTTTATTCATCGAATTACGGGCTTCTTCGGGGGTATAAAAGCCCCGGTCAATGAGTTCCTGCAGTAATGAATGATCCTTGGTGATTTGTTCTAACTTGTCTGCACGCATTCGATAACAGCGTGAATCGCCAATATGCGCGAGTGAAAATGAATTGTTGTAAAACTGCAACACAACGATTGTGGTACCCATACCCTTGTGTTCGGAGTTTTCTTCGGCAGTTTTATAGACCAGTTCGTTGGCAGCAACAACAGCGTTTTGTATACAAATTGATTCCATCGAGAATCCGCTTCCCGCGTCAACCTCCCCGGGCGTAATATCGGGTATATTTTGTTGCAGTTGGTGGATGACCGTATCGACTGTCATGTGACTCGCTATTTCACCTCCACGATGCCCTCCCATGCCGTCAGCGAGCACCACGATTCCGAGCGCACTGTCGTAACCGATAGCATCCTCGTTTTTACGGCGCACAATCCCGGTATCCGTCAGCCCCATGATTGTAATTTTATCTTGCAAATTCATTTGACAGTCGGGATCAAGCCTTATGGAAACCTTTCAAGGCATCGGTGAAATCGGTGTCGCTCTGACATCGCACTTCCACGTCCTTCAATAAGGTCTTGTTGACGACGGCAGCAGGGGATTCCTGGATATTGGCACGAATGGTTCTAATATCTGCGGCCTCTTCAATAGTAAATTTAAACGTTAAACTTGTCATCGAATCGGCTTTACAGGGCAAAGAGCCCGATATAAATACGACTACGATAATGGTGAGTAGCCCGGCGAACCAGTCGCTACCCCAATAACGGAAATTCATACCGTCTCCATAATTTTTTATTATAAGTCACCCCGCAGTTTTCACGGCCCGCAACGGGGCATGCGACTTTATAAAGCCTGAATCCGATTCGGATAAAACTTCCAGGTTTAAGCGATTACCCTGAACTGGTTAACAACTCCTAACCTCCCCGGCGTCCGATGGCATCGCGAAGACGAATAACTATAAGGTCGTAGGCCTGCTTTTACCAGTGTTAAGGCTCAAAAAATTGATTGATTATACTAATTTGAAATGTCATGTGATTAACCTTGAATTACTTTGGCAGCAGCTTTGCATCAATGCTTAAATTTCTACTTCTCGATCGCATTGTTGCAACAATGAAAATGCTTGAGCTGCTGTCATTTCCCGGAAATTTAGAGAATCTTTCAGGATATGTGGTCGGCGATCATGAAAATATGGATGGAACTGGCTACTCGTGCGGTCTGAGGCGTGATGAAATGCCGAAACAGGCGCGTATCATATCGACACCCTGATTTCTTCGATCTATTCATAAGAAAGCGGGTTTATCTGGACTACGCCGGTGAATTTTTCGATGCCGAACAAATTGACGAAACCAGGATCCCGGGCTACTCCGACTAGGCGCTTACAAGGTCACCTGCGTCGGCGCTGTCAATCCCGTCTTTTAACACATAAGATTCGATATCTTTTTCGTTGAGTAGAAATGAAGCCGCCGAACTGCGCCGACCGGTATCGCAGTAAATCACGTACTTTTTCTTGTTATCGAGTGAGTTGGCTTTCATGCGCAGAAATATCAGCGGGATATTAATGCTGTTCTTGATGTGATTGGCCTTGTGCTCTGTCGGTAAACGAACGTCAAACCAGACAGCACCAGCCCCAACCAGTGTCTTGGCCTCTGCATAATCAACCCAGTTAAGCAGCGGCTCGTTTAGCAGGGAATTAAAGTCTTCCTTGTTGAGACGCATCAAGTGACCTTCGGAAAGCATGGTAATGGTTGCATTACGCTTGCTGTCGGAAATCAATGCCTCTTCGCCGAAACTATCGCCGACCGAGAGCGTGGCAAGTTTTACTCCGTTGGGGTTGGCAGGTGTTGCGCGCGTAACCAGGCAACGTCCTTCCTTTATTATGTAAAAATAATCGCCTTCGGCATCTTGCTCGATTACTTTTTCGCCGGGCTTGAAGCTGACTGACTCCATGCGCATGAACATCGCCTGAATGTTGGCCGGGGGAATGCGATGAAAAGCCCGGGTTTGCAAAATACGGGTCATCCAGTCGGTTTCATCATCATCCTCTTCTTCATCAACCCCTTCGACTGTATAGCTCCCCGTTTGATCCCAGGTCAGCATGATATCGAGCATGTCGCTGTTAATCTTGGTAACGACTGCCGCTGATTTTGCCCGTGCGGCGAGTGGTCGCGGAAATCCGTGTGCCAGGGGTTGCAATCCGTCGGGGGAACCTGCCTTGACCACCTTGACGACTTTTTTATCGTCAACCAGCTCAATTTCACCTTTCAATAGATAGACATGGAACTTGTCTGCATCCCCTTTCTTGAATACATAGTGACCAGGCTTTACCGCGACCGCCGATATCTTGTTGACTAACTCTTGAGCATTTTCAGGATTCAGAGAATTGATCGGTGATAGAGATTTGATTTGTTTGGGATCAATTTCAAGGCTCATGATGTATTCGGAATTCCATTGCGCGTGGAGTTAATTAGCGGCTATTTTGGCTTGTGGTACCGGATAAAGCAACTCTTGGCCCTAAAATTTCTAAGCCGCGTCACGGACCCGATTGTATTAGCCTGACTGGCTGGTGATGTCGACGTAAAGCTTAAGTTTCTGCCCGGGGTGCAGGTATTTACCGACCCGATTCCAGCGTTTAATATCGGCAACGCGAATGTTGAACCGATTTGCGATAAGGTAGAGCGAGTCTCCCTTTCTAACCGTATAGCGAAGCCTGTGCAACGCGTTACTTGGGCGGGTTTGATTGATACTGACGGTTTGCGAGAGACTGGCTCGTGTCCATACCACTAATTTTTGGCCGACACTGAGCGTATCGATCGGCGCGATGCCATTCCATTTGGCAAGCGCCTGGGTACTGACATTGTAATTCCTCGATATACTCCACAGGCTCTGACCTCGACGAACAATATGGATACGCTTGGTACCCGAGCGGTTTGTATTTTGTATGGCCGCTTTACGCGAGGTTTCGCTAAGCGTGTAGGTATTTAATGATTTAGTAGCAGTTGGAACCATTAAATATTTACCCGCACGGATTTGGTTGCCGCGGATATTATTGACTTTCTTGATCAGGCCAACGGTAGTGCGATACTTTTTCGAGATATGGCTCAGGGTCTCTCCGTTTCTGATTTTGTGGCGTACCCAGTTAATGCGTTCACTGGGTGGGACCTTGGCCACGGCAAGTTTAAATTGCTCGGCCTTTTCTCGAGGTAGCAGCAACCTGTGTGGACCGTTGGGTGCGGTCGCCCAGCGATTAAATGCCGGATTGAGCTGGTAGAGCTGGTTAACTGTTATGCCGGCAAGATCGGCGGCGAGCGCCAGGTCAATCTGACCGTCCAGCTCGACGATCTCATAGCTAACCTGGTTATTAACCGGAATCAAATCGAGCTCATATTTTTCCGGGTTGGCAAACAGTTCCCTGAGTGCAAATAGCTTGGGCACGTAAGCCCGGGTTTCATTGCGGATTTTGGTCAAGTGCCAGAAATCGGTTTTGCGTTTACGTTTCTTGTTGTAACGAACGGCATTACGAATCTTTCCGGGGCCCGCGTTGTAAGCCGCAAGCGCAAGCTCCCAGTCTCCATCAAACTGTTGCGCCAGGCTGTCAAGATAGGTAATCGCCGCATGGGTAGACTCGATAATATCTCGTCGACCGTCGTACCACCAGTTTTGCTTGAGACCCAGGAAACGACCTGTCGACGGGATGATTTGCCACATTCCGGAAGCACGGCCGTGCGAGTATGCAAAGGCCTGGTAAGCAGATTCCACGATGGGTAGCAATGCCAATTCACTCGGTAGGTTTCGCCTTTCGAGCTCATCGAGTACAAATGGTAAAATCGGACGCGCTCTTTCCATGACGCGTTGCAGGTAGCCGGGGTGGTCGAGAAACCATTTTAACTGGACGCGTACCCGTGAGTTATCAACGGCGTTTAAGCGCATGCCTTCTTGTAATCGATGCCAGGCGTTGTCATTTCTGCGAGTCTCCAGTAGCGATGCCTTGATGGCAGCAACTGCCTGTGTCTCTGCCTGCAGTTGATTTTCCATCGCCTGCTCGACTTTGGCCTGCTCCAACATCGCTTGTGTCGCCATTGCCTGCGTCGCCAATGCCTTTTCAGCCTGCGTCATCTGGAGCTCGGCCTCGAAATCTAGGGCTGAATAATCTAGTTCTGGTCTGGCAACATCAGTTGCAGCGTATGAATCAGGTTCATGTGCGGCAATTCGGGGACTTTGGGTACCGGTAATATCAGTGCTGACAACGGGTGTCGCCGTGGATACTGTCTGCGAATTATCGTGACCCAGGTTGGTGCAAGCCGCTACTAGCAGCGTTATCGATAGCGCGACCAAGATAATCCGGACCCCATTCAGGGGCTTTTGTTCGAGAAACATTAGTAAGGTATAGGCTAAGAGACTAGAATAATCCAATTGTACCTTCGGATTGATAAGTTTGAAATGAGATTTTGGCGACAAACTACTGAGAGCAAAAGTTTTACCAATATTGATGACTGGTATTTGAGTGAAACCGGGCATAATTTGCTCAACGAACTTACGGAAAGGATTAGTCCGCTGCTGGCAACGACATTCGGTTACTATTCATTACAGGTCGGTTGCACCGGATTGGCCCCGCGACTGCAGGAAAGTTGCCGTGTTAAACATCAATTCACGCTGAATGATCTTGACTCTGAAGCCGAAATACGGGCTACTCCTTCGATGCTGCCAATAGCATCGGATAGTGTCGACCTGGTAATTTTAATGCACCATCTATCTAATACAGGCGAGCCGCATGCGGTGTTACGCGAGGCATTTCGAATTTTGATACCTGAAGGAAAGCTGGTGATAATCGATTTCAACCCTACATCGCTATGGGGATTGCGCCATTTTTTACAGGGCTGGTTAGAACATGTCCCATTCAGTGGCCATTTTTATACCGCCAAACGAATCGATGACTGGATGCGTCTGCTCGGTTTCGATCAACTCTGCCACCATCGCGTTGGATACTTGCCACCCATTCAAAAGGCCTCAATAACGCGCCATTTGAGTTGGCTGGAGAAAGGCACACGGAAATGGTTACCAGTGCTGGGTGCGCTTAATTTGCTGGTTTATAGCAAGAGTATTTCACCCTTGACCCCGGTACGCCATCGTTGGGTTGCACGCAAGTTACTCGCCAGCAAGGTGCCGCGTCCGAGTGTCGGCCGAAGTATGAGGTATGACCGCTAAGTCACCATGAGTGTCAAGGTCATTATTTATACTGATGGAGCCTGTCGCGGTAATCCCGGTCCCGGAGGGTGGGGGGTTGTTTTACGTTATCAGGGAAACCTGAAAACCCTGAATGGCTTCGACCCCGAGACAACCAACAATCGGATGGAACTAACCGCGGTTATCGAGGGACTGCGGGCGCTTAGCCGTTCCTGCGATATCGAACTGCACACCGATTCGAAGTATGTTATGCAGGGAGTCAACGAATGGTTGAGCAACTGGAAACGCAATGGCTGGAAAACTGCAGCCAAAAAGCCGGTTAAGAATGTTGATCTCTGGCAACAGCTGGAAGATGAAGTTGCCCGTCACGAGATCGACTGGAACTGGGTCAAAGGCCATTCTGGTGTTGAAGATAATGAGTTTGCGGACCAACTTGCAAATGCAGCTATAGATGCAGAGACACCGGCATGAGGCAGGTAGTACTGGACACGGAAACAACCGGGCTCGAGGTTAGCCAGGGGCACCGCATCATTGAAATTGGATGTATCGAGCTGGTGAACCGGCGTGTCACCGGAAATCACTGGCATTATTACATCAACCCTGACCGCGAAATCGATAACGGGGCCTTCGAGGTGCATGGAATAAGCACCGAGTTTCTGCAGGACAAGCAGCACTTTGCCGAGCTTGCTGAAGATTTCTGCAATTATGTCGCGGGCGCCGAACTCGTTATTCACAATGCCCCGTTTGATGTCGGCTTTCTGAATCACGAGTTATCGCTATTGCAACCACCGCTAGCGGAGTTGCAACAGAGCTGCGGTATTCTCGATACGTTATTGCTGGCGCGTCAGAAGCATCCTGGCCAGAAAAATAATCTGGATGCATTGTGTAAGCGTTACGGCATCGACAATAGCAATCGAAGCCTGCACGGTGCATTGCTCGATGCGCGCATTCTTGCCGATGTTTACCTTGCGATGACCGGTGGCCAAACCAGTCTTGGACTGGAAGCCGAGCAGGGCGCCGATACAGCAGCCGAGCAGACCGAAATAAAACGCATTGAAACCGGTAAGTCGCTGCCATTGTGGCAGGTCGACGAAGCTGCGCAGCAAGCCAATCGCGAATACATCGAGTTTCTAGCAACCCAGCACGACGACCCCGCCTGGAAATAACGCCACAACCGTCATCCAGCAAAGTGCACTGCGCTTATCCGGGATCTCGTAAAGAATCCATGAACCCAAATTATGATTGCCAGGTACAAACCTTGCCGGAGCGCGGCCATGGAGACTGCTTTGCGGAAGCGCCGTGAATACGTCCATGTAGGCTCGCGCGCAACATCCCTGTTGCGCAGCGTTCCGCAAAGCAGTCTCCATGGCCACACCCCTGTAGCTTCTAACCATTTCGGGATAAAGCCCAAAAAAGTGTAGCGAGGCAGGATGCCGCGGTCCGACGCATCGGGCTCCAAGCGATTCCATGGATGGACCAACCGGCGCATGCGCCGGTTGGGAGCGGCTTTTTTGGGTTTTATCCCGAGATGGTTAGCGGGGGTCTAGGAAGGTTTGAGGATTCGGGCCTGGTCGCGTTTCCAGTCGCGGTCCTTGATGCTGGCGCGCTTGTCGTGGGCCTTCTTGCCCTTGGCGATGCCGATTTTCAGCTTGGCGCGCCCTCGAATCCAGTAAGCTGAAAGCGCGACCAGGGTATAGCCCTTGCGCTCCACCATGCCGACCAGGCGATCAATTTCATTACGATGTGCCAGTAATTTACGCGTGCGCGTGGGATTGGGAGCGACGTGCGAGGAAGCGCTGTTGAGCGGGCTTATATGTGCACCGATTAGCCAGAGTTCACCGTTTTTGAGCATAACATAGGTTTCCCTCAACTGCAGGTTTCCGGCACGTAAGCTTTTGACTTCCCAGCCCTCGAGAACCATACCAACCTCGATTTCATCTTCGATGAAATAATCGTGACGCGCGATACGGTTGCGTGCGATCGTGTTGTCGGGAGACTTGTTTTTTTGCTTGCCCATATAGGAAATCTCTGCTTGGTGTGGCTGGCGGCCATATTCTCGGGTTAATTCCAGGACATGACAAGCAAATCCCACACAGTACTCCTTCAATGAGATATCTTAGAATGCAGCCAGCCAGGAAGCCGTTAGCTGCTAGGCGTGCGACCGCAGGATTAGCCTAAGTTAATTCAAGGGAGTACAACAACGCAGATGACGGCTTCCTGGCTGGCCCGGAGGGAGTGCCCCAGATAGGCCAATGCCGCGTTGCAGTCCTTGTAAAGGGTACGCCATTCCCTGCGGACTGCGCCTTGCCTTGGCCTATCTGGGGCGCTCTGCATCCTAAGATATCTCATTGAAGGAGCACTACCGCCTTGAAAACCTACCGGTCTTCACTATACACTCTCGCTCTTGCAATGGTGACCTGCTTCGGTCCCTTCGTGACAATTATCTGTAAATCCCGCCAGGCCCGGAAGGGAGCAACGGTAGCAGGGACATTGGGTACGGCGGTGTGCTGAATCAGGTCGCCTCCAGTTTCTCAATGAATAACCCGGCTACCACTAAATCCAGATGAGTTACCAGGTACTAGCACGCAAATGGCGTCCGGCTAATTTCAAGCAAATGGTCGGCCAGGAACATGTGTTGCAGGCATTGGTAAATGCGCTCGACAGCAATCGATTGCATCATGCTTACCTGTTCACCGGAACCCGCGGCGTTGGCAAGACGACAATTGCCAGAATTTTCGCAAAATCATTGAATTGCGAGCAGGGTATTAGCTCCGAGCCTTGTGGGAGTTGCTCTTCCTGTATCGAAATTGACGAGGGGCGTAGCGTTGATCTGATCGAAATTGATGCAGCATCGCGCACCGGGGTCGAAGACATGCGGGAACTACTGGACAACGTACAGTATGCCCCAACCCGTGGACGCTTCAAGATCTACCTGATCGATGAAGTCCACATGTTGTCCAAGCATAGTTTCAATGCGCTGTTAAAAACCCTGGAAGAACCGCCTCCGCATATTAAATTCTTGCTGGCTACCACCGATCCCCAAAAAGTTCCGGTTACCGTTTTATCCCGCTGCCTGCAATTCAATTTAAAGCGTATGTCAAAATCGCAGATACTTTCACAATTGCAGTTCCTGACCGAACAGGAAAAAGTGGAATCTGACGCGACCGCGCTGACCCAGCTTGCCAGCGCCGCCGACGGCAGTATGCGTGATGCACTCAGCTTACTCGATCAGGCGATAGGTTATGGTGGCGGGGCGGTACGACAGGAAGCGGTGGAATCGATGCTGGGATCAATTTCGCGTGATTACCTGGTGCGGCTGTTTAGCGCTTTATATGATCGACAGCCAGCAGGGTTGTTAAATGAATCACGTGCAGTGATTGAGCATAATCCTGATTATCAGCGGGTTTGTGCCGAGATGATTACACTGCTACAGCAGATTGCGTTGTACCAGAGTGATCCGAAACTGGTAGACGAGGATGAATTCGATGAGGCACTGTTACAGAAGTTCAGCGCGCACTGGTCTCCCGAGGAGGTTCAGCTCTACTACCAGATACTTCTGCAAGGGCGCCAGGATTTGCTGATCTGCCCCGATGAAGCGTCAGGTTTTGAAATGTTGATGTTACGTTTACTGGCATTTGCGCCCCAATCCGAAACAAAAAGCGAGACCATCGAGGTAAAAAAAAAGCCTGAATCAAGAGTCTTGCCAGGCGGCGACAAGCAGCCACGAACATCACCTGAATCTGAGCAGAAAGAAAGCAGTCAGAGTACCCTAGCGCCGGTTTCTGGCCCGGATGATCATATACAATCCACTTCGACCACTACCGGGTCGCTCGACTGGTCGGGACTGGTTTACGAACTGGGATTAACCGGATTGGCACAGGAGATCGTTGCCAATAGCCTGCTCGAATCCTACCGGGATGGCAGGTTGAATCTGCAGCTGCAGCCCGAAATACATGAGCTTCTGAACGACCTGATTAAGGTCGAAATTACACAGGCCCTGGAGCAAAAACTTGGGGTATCATTGCAGCTGGATCTGTCCGCAACGGGAGTGAGCGGTGGGCAAACCCCTTTACAGGCGAAAATACAACGCCAGCAGCAGGAACGTCTTGTGGCGATTGATGCGATCAGGGATGAAAAGCTGGTTAAAAAGTTGCAGCATGCCTTTTCCGCAGAGCTTGATGAAGCTAGTGTGGTTAAGATCGAAAACAATCATTAAGTAATGAGGTGATGTAATGAAAGGTGCGCTCGGAGATATGATGAAGAAGGCGCAGGAAATGCAGGAGAACATGCAAAAGGCTCAGGCTGAACTGGCGAAAAAAGAAGTAATCGGCGAAGCGGGTGGGGGCATGGTCTCAGTTGTTATGCGGGGCACCCACGAGGTAAATCGTGTCACCATCGACCCCAGCCTGGTTGACGAAGATGTGGAAATGCTTGAGGACCTGATAGCGGCTGCCGTCAACGATGCAGTTCATAAAGTTGAGAAATCAAATCAGGACGCGATGCAGGAAATGACGGCGGGATTGAACTTGCCCCCCGGCTTCAAATTACCCTTCTAAACAAATGTCTTCCCCCAGCCTGGACGAACTAATTTCGTCGTTGAAATGTTTGCCTGGAGTAGGCCAGAAGTCTGCCCAGCGTATGGCCTTGCATTTGCTCGAGCGCGAACAGGAGGGGGCAAGGCGGATATCAGCTGCGATTTCAAACGCTATTGACACCGTTAAACACTGCCAACGCTGCCGGAATTTTTCTGACGACGAGGTTTGCGAAATCTGCAACGACACCGGGCGTGACCAGAGAACGGTGTGTGTTGTCGAGACGCCTGCTGACGTACTGGCGGTGGAGTCATCGGCGGCCTATCGGGGGCGATATTTCGTATTACTGGGTCGACTTTCACCCCTGGATGGTTATGGACCCGGACAATTGGGTCTTGACGAACTTGAGAATCAGCTGAGTTCGGCAGACATCCAGGAAGTGATCCTCGCTACGAGTGCCACGGTAGAAGGTGATATCACTGCACAATATATCGCTGATTTCGCTGCCAGGCATGGGATCAGAAGCAGTCGACTTGCTCGCGGTATTCCGATCGGTGGCGAACTTGAGTTTGTCGATAGTGGCACATTGTCGAAAGCACTGTCAGGCCGACAGAAAATTGATTAGAAGTGAGCATAACGCAGGGGAGGCATAATGTCCGAAACCATATTTTCCAAAATTATTAACCACGAACTACCGGCTGATATAGTCTACGAAGACGATGCAATCATCGCTTTCCGTGATATTAATCCGCAGGCGCCGGTTCACGTCCTGATCGTTCCAAAAGTTGCCATTGCAACGGTTAACGATATCAAACCAGAACAGGCGGAACTGATCGGTAAAATGGTGTTAACAGCACAACAGATTGCTGCTGGCGAAGGTATCGCCGAAGATGGATATCGGCTTGTGATTAACTGTAATCGCCACGGCTGTCAGGAGGTGTTTCATCTGCACCTGCACCTGGTCGGCGGCAGACAGCTGCGCGGAATTTCGGCGGGTTAACCAGCGTTGAACTGGCCCTGCATTTTCACGTAATTCAGGTATCGTGATTTTGCTATCTGCCCGCTCTCGACCGCTTCGGTTACGGCGCATTTGGGCTCGTTGAGATGCAGGCAATTGTGAAAACGGCAGTTAACGGCAGTTTCTGAAATTTCACGGAAACCATTTGCCAGCGGCCTGTCTTTATCGACGAATGGATTGAAGCCGCGTACCCCTGGCGTATCGATCAAATCCCCCCCTGAGGGTAAATGATAAAGTCGACTGACGCGTGTGGTATGGCGCCCTTCTTCATTGGTCTCGGAAATGCTGGCTATTTTGATTTCTACGTCGGGTAGCAGCCACTTGGTTAGCGATGACTTGCCAACGCCGGATACCCCGCTTAGTAACGAAACCTGGCCGGGTAATAAAGCCGTAAAATCCTCCATTCCCCGCCCGGTTTTTACACTTGTGGTTACCAGTTTGTAACCCAGGGGCTCGTAGATACTCTCCAGATTAAACGGATCATCCACGCCAGTCAGCAGATCAATTTTATTCAGCAGAATGCAGGCTTCGATATGTTGTTGTTCAGCCGATAGCAGGTACTGGTCGAGCAGGAAAAGGTTAGGTTCGGGTGAAACCGCGAGACAAACAAATAACTGGTTGATGTTAGCGGCGACGGCTCGAACCTGTCCAAATCCATCGATACGCTGAAGCAAGTTGTCACGTGACAAGATTGCGAGGACGCGATGTTCCTGGTTGGCGGTAGTTTCAATAGCTACGCGGTCGCCGCAGACGATAGTGCCGAGATTAGACTTGATCTTGCAGTCGACGCAAATACCCGTTTCGAATTCTACCAGGATGCGGCCTCCCTGGTGTGATACGACTGTGCCGTGCTGATGCTCAGCGCTTGCCGAAACTTCTAGTTGAGCCGCCTGGATGCGATTCTTTTGCTGCTCACTAAGTCTGCGTTTCGCCATGCAATTGCATTCTCATATCCGCTCACAGGTGCTGCGGCTTCTCCGATTAATCTGACGATCCTCCGGATGCTATGGCTTCCAGGTGATTGATGCGAATCGTGGCCGGTGGATGCGAATCATAAAACATAGAATGCAGCGGGTCGGGTGTCAGCGTGCTGGCGTTGTCGCGATAGAGACTTACCAATGCTGAAATTAATGCTTTGTAGTTGCTGTTCGAATGCGCGAATTCATCGGCCTCAAATTCGTGCTTACGTGAAAGGGCTGAAAATAGCGGGCTTACGAAATAGGTGAACACCGGCATAATCATCATGAACAGAATCAGTGCCGTGTGGGTCGAAGCTGTTTCTACTCCGAGAGAACCGTAAAACCAGTCGGAGCGCATCAACCAGGCCAGCAGTGCGAATCCGGCGAAAGAAATTGCACTCGACAGCAGTAGCGATTTCTTGATGTGATTACGTTTGAAGTGTCCCAGTTCGTGCGCCAGCACGGCCTCAACCTCTTCCTCCGACAAGGATTCGAGCAGGGTATCGTAGAACACAATGCGCTTGTTCTTGCCGAAGCCGGTGAAGTAGGCATTGCCATGCGATGAACGGCGTGAGCCATCAACTACGAACACGCCCTGGCTTTGAAAGCCACAACGACTAAGTAATTCCTCGATGCGGGTGCGCATTGACGCGTCTTCCAGCTGGCTGAATTTATTAAAGATTGGAGCGATAAATGCGGGGTAGGCCCAGATCATGACTAAACTGAAGCTCACCCATAACAACCAGGCGTAAATCCACCAGTTTTCACCCGCCTGGTTCATCAGCCATAAGATAGCGGCCACCAGGGGCACACCGATCATGACGATCAACAAAACAGTTTTTACGAGGTCCAGCACCCAGGTTTTTATCGTGGTGTGGTTAAACCCGAAACGCTCCTCGGTGATAAAAGTCTGGTAAAGCGAAAACGGTAAATTCAGGATTGCGGATATTACGCTCACAGAAAAAATGAATGCAATTCCGGTGACTAGCGCAGAATATTCAAATGCTGACCACCATTGGTCAACCAGGTTCAATCCGCCGCCAATGGTCCAGGCAAGTAACCAGAAAGTCTCCCATGCCAGCATTATTCTACCCACGCGCAACTTGGTGCAACTATAGTCTGCCGCACGGTGGTGATCCTTGAGGTCGATTCTGTCAGCGAACGCTTCGGGAACCCTGGCGTAGTGGGCCTGGATATGACTGATCTGTCGTTGACTCAGCCATAGGCGAACCAGTACCGATGCGGCAACAAAGCTTAAAAATACTGCGGTGAATAATTGCATGCATCAACCGGTGGCAAAAAACTTGCTATAGTTTAGCGCATATTAGCAATACGTGAAGCCCGGGGAGTTTGATACAGATGGACGACAATAACCTGATTTGGATCGATCTTGAAATGACCGGCCTCGATACACAGCAGGATCAGATTATCGAAATAGCAACGGTGGTGACAGATTCAACTCTGGCCATTGTTGCGCAAGGTCCGGTGATCGCAATTCATCAAGCGGACGAGATCATGAACGCGATGGATGCCTGGAATACGAGTCACCACGGTGATTCCGGGTTGACCAGTCGTGTTAGCCAAAGCACATCTAGTACCGAGGACGCCGAGCGAGAAACGCTGGAGTTTTTACGTCAATATGTTGCCCCGGGGAAATCGCCCATGTGTGGTAACAGCATTTGCCAGGATCGACGCTTCATGGCGCGCCTGATGCCAGAACTGGAGGCATTTTTTCACTACCGTAACCTGGATGTGAGCACGTTGAAGGAATTAGCGCGTTTGTGGAAACCCGAGCTGACCGGGGGATTCGTAAAAAAAGGCGCTCATCTCGCGCTCGACGATATTCTCGAGTCGATCGAGGAGCTCAAATATTACCGTGAGCACCTGATCTGTGCCTGAGGCCTGAGTTCCGGGTTATTCATCGCCTGCAGGATAAAATCGCTTTACCCGTCCCGATTCCGTGCCCGAGCCGCCATTATCCGGTGCTCCAGCTAATCTTAAAAAATACGCTTCGACAGGCCTTTAAATTGATGGGCTCACAAGGCCAGGCGGCGAATGTCGAAATTTACCCACAGGCTTAAAGAATCTTAATTTATGGCCGATAAACAGTCCCGACACTAAGTATTAATCATTAACCAGGTTTTACTATGGATCTCGCTTCCCTAATCGGCATTATTTCGGGTATCGGACTGATTGTCGCCGCGATCATACTGGGCGGGGACATGCACAATTTTTTCAGTGTGCCCGGCGTTATGATCGTCATGGGGGGAACCATGGCGGCAACTTTGCTGACATTTCAGTTCAGGGATGTGTGGACCGCGTTCCGCAGCGCCTATTTTGTATTTTCCTCGCCCAAACAGGATTCTCAGGAACTGATCAATACCATGATCAAGCTTGGCACTATCAGCAGGCGTAAAGGTTTGCTGAGCCTGATGGATGTTAAAACTAAAACACCATTCCTAAAAAGAGTCTGCACCCTGATTGCCGACGCGGCGGATGAGGAGACCCTGCGTTCGGCAATGCGCACCGAAATTGAATCCATGCAAATGCGACATTACATTGTGCAGGACGTGTTTCGCAAAATGGCAATGTATGCCCCTTCTTTTGGCATGCTGGGCACCCTGGTTGGTCTAATCCAGATGCTTTCGTTACTGGCAAGCCCGGATAGCCTGGGCCCGGCGATGGCCATTGCCCTGTTGACGACCTTTTACGGTATGCTGTTATCGACCGCCATATTCCTGCCTATCGCCGGAAAATTACGTTCCAGGACGCTAGTTGAAGTAATGAACTTCGAGATTATTTTTCAAGGTGCGGTCAGCATACTGCAGGACAACAATCCGCTTTCGGTATACGAAAAACTGTCTTCGTTTGTACCGGCAAAAAAGCGTAAGCCGATGCAGAAACTGAGGCAGCGAAGCTGATGTCCGCGCGTTCGTTCAGTGGGGCATTCGAAGACGAGGAGGGTAATAGCGCCTGGATAGTTACCTTTGCCGACATGATGACCCTGATCCTGGTATTTTTTATTTTGTTGTACACGCTGGCGGATTTCGAAGATGAGGCCTATAAAGAGCTGATCGAATCAGTGCAGGTGATTGACGGGAATGGTAATCAAATCAGCGTCATCGATTTCGCAAAAAGCGAAGGCAGAAATCCGGAACCACTCAAAGCGATTGAAGACATGCTTGGTTTGAGTTCCGGTAATGTTCCGGTAGAGAATTTGAAACCCGCACTGGTAGCCGATTTGGAAAGTATGATAAGCAGTACCGACCTGGCAGATGGCGTGGAGCTGGCTTTTGATGGCGATCAAATAAATTTGCAGATAGATGGACGTTATCTATTTGAATCGGGGCAGGTCGAACTTAAAGACCGTGCCCGGTTTATTTTTGCCAATCTCGCGCAAATGTTCAGAGACTACGCCGATTACAGCATCGCAATCAGGGGTCATACCGACGATCTTAATATCCAGACGACCCAGTTTCCCTCGAACTGGGAGCTTTCAGCGGTACGTGCAACCACGGTATTGAGATTTTTTATCCAACAGGGAATCGATCCCGAACGTATGACCGCAACCGGTTACGCAGATTATTTACCGTTGGTTGAGAATAATAGTCCTGCAAACCGGACCAGAAACCGGAGAGTTGAGTTTGTTCTGGAAAAAGAAAAAGATATTTGACGTAGAGCTGGATTCGCGCCATGACGATAATCGGGCGGCTTATCGGATTGCTCCCGAACGCTCCAGGCCGGTAATCATTTCGATTAAGGGTAATGCCTTCCATGCACTCAATATCAGTGGCACGGGTGTTGCGTTTCGATCGCATAATTTCCCGGTTGGAACGCGAGCACCGGCGACCATTCGACTGCCCAGCGAGGATCTTATTTTTCCAGTCGTTTTAGAGGTTGTTAACAAGCAGGCCGACTTGTGTCGGTGCAGTTTTCGAGAAATTCACGAAGATGCTGAAAATCTACTACACTCCTATATACTTGGGTTACAAAAGCGAAAAATCAGGCAAAATGGTCGGCATTAATGCGGTTAGTCTGCGGTAATGTAATTCGAAGTACTTGAGATGGAAACTCTCTGAAATTTCAGTCATTTATTGGAACTATCTATTGAATTGGATTGATTTTAAGTCTGAAATCGGCCATGATATGCGGTCCGTTGGCGATATAAAAAACCAACAAAGCCAAGTATCTGATTTTATTTTATTTTTTGGGAAGCGGTCTTGATTAAACAGCGCACGTTGAAGAATGTTATCCGCGCCATGGGCGTTGGTTTGCATACAGGGAAGAAGGTCTATCTGACATTGCGACCTGCACCGATTGATTCTGGTATCCGTTTTCGTCGAATTGACCTGGCTACCCCGGTCGAAATACTGGCTCGCCCGGAAAAAGTAGGTGACACCAACCTTTCGACTACCTTGGTAGAGAATGGCGTCCGTATCTCGACGGTGGAGCACCTGCTATCTGCGATTGCTGGCCTTGGTATCGACAACGCCTTCATCGACCTGAGCGCCGAAGAAGTGCCGATCATGGATGGTAGCTCGGGTCCATTTGTGTTTCTGATTCAGTCGGCGGGAATCGTCGAGCAGAACCAGGCCAAGAAATTTATCAAGATCAAAAAGCCGATTCGAATTGAAGAGGGTGACAAGTGGGTCGAGTTCAGACCATTCAACGGTTTTAAAGTCAGCTTCGAAATCGATTTCGACCACCCGCTTTTTACCAAACAGAAACAAAACTGTCATATCAATTTCTCCACCACCTCTTTTGTCAAGGAAGTAAGCCGGGCCAGAACTTTCGGATTTCAAAAGGATATAGAGTTTCTTCGCGCCAATAATCTTGCCCTGGGTGGCAGCCAGGACAATGCAATCGTACTCGATGATTACCGAGTCTTGAATGAAGACGGGTTGCGTTATGACAACGAATTCGTCAAGCATAAGATTCTTGATTCAATCGGGGATCTCTATCTGCTGGGTCACAGCCTGATCGGTGCGTTTTCAGGCTACAAATCAGGACACGCGTTGAACAATCGTCTGTTGCTGACATTACTGGAAGATACAGATGCCTGGGAAGAGGTAACCTTTGAAGACGCAGCGACTGCGCCTATATCTTACGCCCAGCCTGTAGAAGCGACGGTATAGGTACAGGTGTGAATATACTTTTTCTTTCATCGAGCAGGGGTCAAATTTGTGGGTTAAACCTCACAAAACCCTTGCACCTGCTACTGATGATTGGAATGATCGGGCTGGTTGTTGCGGGATCAGTCTATGTCGGCTATACGCTCAACCCGAGCCAGGATAACCTGGCGTTGATAGACGAATGGAAATCGGATGTGCATCGTCACCAGGTACAACTAAATCATATCCGTGAAGAAGCCGACGCAGATGTCGACGCGCTGTCTTCACGTATAGGTCTGCTGCAGGCGCACGTGATGCGCCTGGATGCCCTGGGGCGCAAGCTGGTAAAAATGGCTAGAATCGATAAGAGCGAATTTGATTTCGAGAATACCCCGGCGTTGGGTGGACCGGAAGCCGTGACCAACATGGGACTCGAACCTGACGAATTAACGCAGGCAATTGATCAGCTGGGCTTTCAGCTTGAAAACCGCGAAGATCAACTGGTTGTGCTGGAAAATCTGGTGCTGAACGAAAACTTGCAGAAAGAGGTACAGCCCAGTGGCCGTCCCATCGTTAAAGGCTGGATTTCTTCCTATTACGGCATGCGCACCCATCCGCTCTCGGGGCGTCGCGAAATGCATAAAGGAATCGACTTTGCGGGTAAGCTTGGAGGACCGGTTATCGCGGTCGCCAAGGGTGTTGTTACCTATGCGGGCAAACGCTACGGCTATGGCCAGGTAATTGATATTGCACATGGCAATGGTTATACGACGCGCTACGCACATAATTCTCGCCTGCTGGTATCGGTCGGCGACACCGTTGAAAAAGGCTTCCAAATCGCCGAGATCGGCTCTTCCGGCCGCTCCACTGGCCCGCACGTGCACTTCGAAGTTCTCAAGAATGGACGTGAGACCAATCCGGTACGATTTATTCGTGCGGCGAATTAACCGGGAGTGCTTTTTTTCCGTCTTCTCGCTTGAAACTTTTCAAGTAACCTCCACCTCTTAAGGCAGTCCTGTCGAAGCAGTCGTACGATGTTGTCTAAAATCACAAGAACGTTATTTGGTAGTCGTAACGACCGATTAATCAAAAAACTCCAGCAGCGCGTCACTCGGATTAATCAGTTCGAGCCGGAAATGCAGGCGCTCGACGATGCGCAGTTACAACAAAAAACCGGTCAACTAAAACAGCGATTTGCGGACGGGGAAACCCTCGAACAACTGCTCGATGAAGCCTTCGCGGTGTGTCGTGAAGCGTCGGTGCGGGCGCTTGGTATGCGACCTTACGACGTACAACTGATCGGTGGAATGATTCTGCACAATAACCAGATCACCGAAATGCGTACCGGCGAGGGTAAAACCCTGGTCGCTACATTGCCGGCCTATCTCAACGCGCTTAGCGACAAGGGTGTCCATATCGTCACGGTAAACGATTACCTGGCGGAGCGTGATGCCGAATGGATGGGGAGCCTGTATAACTTTCTGGGCTTAAGTGTGGGCGTCGTTTTGAGCACCATGGATTATGACACCAAGCGCGACTCCTATAGGGCCGACATTACTTACGGTACCAACAACCAGTTTGGTTTCGACTATATGCACGACAATTTAAGTTTCTCGCTCGAAGAACGGGTTCAGCGGGAATTAAATTACGCGATAGTCGACGAGGTTGACTCGATCCTGATCGATGAGGCCCGTACGCCGTTAATTATATCCGGGCAGGCCAGCGACAGCTCCGATCTGTATACCCGGATCAACAAGATAATACCGCGCCTGGCCCGGGTCGAGGTCGAAGATGGCCCCGGTGATTACAGTGTCGATGAAAAATCCAAGCAGGCATTCCTGACCGAATCCGGTCATGACACTGCCGAACAATTAATGACCGAGACAGGGCTGCTGAAAGACGATGAAAGTCTTTACGATGCGGCCAATATTGCGCTCGTGCATCATCTCAATGCCGGCCTGCGGGCACATTCGATTTACACTAAAGATGTCGATTACATTGTTCAGGATGGCTCGATCGTCATTGTCGATGAATTTACCGGGAGGACGATGCCAGGCAGGCGTTGGTCGGAAGGTTTACACCAGGCGATCGAGGCGAAGGAAAACGTCAGTATTCAGCAGGAAAACCAGACTATTGCGTCAATCACTTTTCAAAACTACTTCAGGCTTTACAACAAGCTTGCCGGGATGACGGGTACTGCCGATACTGAAGCCTTCGAGTTTCAACAAATTTACGGCCTTGAAGTCGTCGTGGTGCCTACCAATCAACCCATGGTCCGTGAAGATTTTGGTGATCTGATCTATCTCACTGCGCGAGAAAAATTTGATTCGATTATCGAAGATATTCGCGACTGCGTCGGCCGTGGTCAACCGGTGTTGGTTGGCACCACCTCGGTCGAGACTTCCGAGTACCTGTCCGGGTTACTCGAAAAAGTTAAGATCAAGCACCAGATCCTGAATGCGAAACAGCACGAGCGCGAAGCCATGGTTATCGCCGATGCTGGCATGCCGGGTAAGGTCACCATAGCTACCAATATGGCAGGGCGCGGTACCGATATCGTTTTGGGTGGAAACCTGGAAGTTCAGTTGAAAGATATCCCGGAAGATCAGCAACAACAACGCAACAAACTGGACACCGAATGGCAACAACTGCACGACCAGGTTATTGAGGCCGGTGGCTTGCATATCATCGGCACCGAGCGACACGAATCTCGTCGCATCGACAATCAATTACGCGGTCGCTCGGGACGCCAGGGTGATCCCGGTTCATCTCGTTTTTACCTGTCGATGGAAGACAGCCTGATGCGCATATTCGCATCCGAGAAAGTTGCGGGACTTATGCAAAAGCTGGGTATGGAAGAGGGCGAGGCGATCGAGCACCCCTGGGTTAGCCGGGCGATAGAAAATGCCCAGCGCAAGGTCGAGGCCCACAACTTCGATATTCGTAAACAGCTGTTACAGTATGACGATGTTGCCAACGACCAGCGCAAGGTCATCTACCAGCAGCGTGACGATCTGCTGCATAGCGAGAGCATCACGGAAGCGATCGCCAACATGCGCAAGGATGTGCTGCAGGGAGTATTTAGTGCCCATATCCCGCCGAATTCCATTGATGAGCAGTGGGATATTTCCGGTTTAGAACAAATTCTGACGAGCGAGTTTGGTGTTGAATTGCCGATTCAAAACTGGCTCGACAGCGACGATCAAATTACCGATGAAGGCATTTACGACCGACTTCTTGAGCAGTTTGAACAGGCCTACCAGGCCAAGGCAGATATGCTCGGTGAGGAACTACTGGTACGCCTTGAAAAAGAGATCACCTTGATGATTCTTGACCGACACTGGAAAGATCACCTGGCGGCGATGGATTACCTGCGCCAGGGCATCGGCCTGCGGGGTTACGCGCAAAAAAATCCGGTTCAGGAATACAAGCGTGAATCATTCGAAATGTTTACCGGTATGCTCGATGGTATTAACTACGAAGTGATCCAGGCTTTGACCCGGGTGCAGATTCGAGACGAGGAACAGGTTGAAGCGCTGGAGCAAAGCCATCAGCCTGATCAGGATATGAAAATGGTGCATGCCAGTGCCCAGAACCCGTTAAATGCCAGGCCAGCGGATGAAGATCCGCATCAGCCATACGTGCGCAAGGAACGTAAGCTAGGACGCAATGAGCCCTGCTGGTGTGGTTCCGGTAAGAAATTCAAGCAATGTCACGGTAAGCTGTAAAATCACCGATTATGGCCGTTGGATTAGAAACGCCGGGAAATCTGCATCCGATCCAGGGTATTCGCCTGGCTGCTGCACATAGCGGCATCAAGCAGGACAACCGGCTTAAAGACCTCGCCCTGATCGAAATTGAAGAGGGATCGAGTGTCGCGGCTGTATTTACCCGCAATCGATTCTGTGCTGCGCCGGTAACGGTTGCGCGCCGCCATCTGGAACAATTTCCGGGATCCCGCTACCTGTTGATAAATTCCGGCAACGCTAATGCCGGTACCGGCGTTGATGGAATGGATGCTGCCCTCAGGAGCTGCGAAGCTGTCGCCGAAAATGCCGGCGTAAACCCTGAAGCCGTACTGCCATTTTCTACCGGGGTGATCGCAGCTCTGTTACCTGTTGACAAGATAATCGCTGCAATTCCATCTTTGCATGCATCCCTGCTGGCCGATAACTGGTTGCTGGCAGCCGAGGCGATAATGACCACTGATACCTTGCCTAAGGCCTTCAGTAAACAAGTCGTTATCGATGGTCATCCGGTATCGATAACCGGCATTTCGAAAGGTTCCGGCATGATAAAACCGGATATGGCAACCATGCTTAGCTACGTCGCGACTGATGCGCTGATTGAACCCGGGGAATTACGCCTTTTACTTGCACAAGTGGTGGCCTGCTCTTTTAATTCGATTACGGTTGACGGCGATACCTCGACTAACGATTCCTGCGTGCTGGTTGCTACGGGCTCCAGCAATGTGAGGGTATCCGCCAGCAGTATCGATTTTATTGCCGCGCTGACGCAGGTTTTTGAGCAACTGGCACAAGCGATTATTCGCGATGCCGAGGGTGCAACCAAGTTTGTCGAGATAGAGGTCCAACAGGCACCAAGCTTCGCCGATGCGAAACAAGTCGCCTACTGTATCGCGCATTCGCCGCTGGTCAAGACTGCCCTGTATGCATCGGATCCCAACTGGGGACGAATTCTGGCAGCAATCGGCCGGGCTCCAGTTGATAATCTCGATATTGATCTCGTGGATCTATATCTTGGCGATACCTGTTTGCTGAGGCAGGGATTGCCGGATCCCGGGTATACCGAGGCAAAAGGCCAGGCTGCGATGGTTGGTGAGGAGATCAGTATTCGGGTCAATCTGAACCAGGGAGGAGAAGCCGCCAGGGTTTGGACATCTGACTTGTCTTACGATTATGTCAAGATTAATGCCGAATACAGAAGCTAGTAAGGCCGTCATTAACCCAGCCACGATTGCCGAGGATCACATTCATGTGGTTGCAGCGATAATCTGGAGACAGCCGTATCGGCAGCAGTTTCTGATTACACAACGTCAAAAGGGCAAGCACCTGGAAGATTACTGGGAGTTTCCGGGAGGCAAGCTGGAAAAGAAGGAATCTCCATGGCAGGGCCTGCAGCGAGAGTTGCGCGAGGAAGTCAACATTCAGCCGAACCAGGCATCGCCATTCATGCAGGTATATTACCGTTATCCGGATCGTAATATTTTACTCGATACCTGGTTAGTCGACGAATACGAGGGTGAAATCGAACCCAGGGAACAACAGGCTATCATGTGGATTGATATAACCCGGGCCGATGAATATCGTTTCCCGCCGGCGGACATTCCGATTATTGAGGCTATAAGGAACAGCGGGAGAGCAGGAACTTAACGTCTTGCTTGACCTGGGTGGCCATTGTATCCCCGGGGTTGACTTGCATAAATCTCACCGAGTAGCGATGCTTGCCAGCGCTAATTTCTGGATAAATCAATTCGTTAGAATCGAGGCTGATGCGAATCAATTGTGTTGATTGTTTCGTGTCCAGTGACTGTTGGTAAAAACCCTTTTCAGCGACAACTGCTTTAGCCGAGGCACTGTCGCGAATTGTCGACATGATCAATTCGATTACTTCGTCCAGGTTGGCATAGGGTGCAACCCATTCATGCAGGTCCGAGAGACGCTCCTCGTGGGTTTGATTGAGCCAGAAGCGCAACTGCGGCAGATCGAAGTCGCATGAGCCTCCCGGAATCGACGTACGTTGTTTTATGCCGAGCAGAAAATCAACGCGTTTAAGATGTTCGCCCAATTTGCCGTCAAGTTGATGTAGCCGATCGAGAGAGTGCTTTTGTTTGCCCAGGATCAGGTCCAGCTTGGAGTGGTCGATCCCCTGGTGTTTTGACAGCGCCTTGAGTGCACCGTGCTGACGCTCCAGTTCTTTCATCAGTTCCTGTTTCAAATCGCCACGTTCCAGCAGCGCGGTCAGCTCCAGTATTGTCAGCAAAGCGCTATAGGCACTCCAGTCACCCTTTAATGCCGCAAAGTAATGAAACCGTTTCATCAGGGTTTCGACACGCAGGCACATGCGAATGCGTTCGTTTAATGGCTGTTCGAAGATTTGGTATCTAGGCGGCATCGCTCATGAAGATCTGCAAAACATTTGAAGTATAGCTGAAAACAGGTACCAGATGTCGAGGCCGTATTAACCGAAATGCAAGCTTCTTTCTAGCTTGCAGATTGTTGCAGGTAGCTATGGTGCAGGGCAGCTACCTGGGAGCGGAGATCGCTGTCGTCGCTACCGTTATTGATAATGTCGTGGGCCCTGGCCAGTCTTTCCGAGTTGCTTAACTGCTGGGACATCATCTTGCGTGCCAGCGATTCGTCGATACTGTCTCGTTTCATGAGACGTTCTATCTGTAGCCCCGCCGGGCAATCCACCACCAGAATGCGATCGGCCAGTGATTGAAAATTTGTTTCGAATAACAGTGGAATTACCACCATCACATAGCTCGCGCGCGAATGTTCAAGTACCGCCTCGTGACTGCGTTGATAAATTAGCGGATGCAACATGGTTTCGAGCCACGATTTTTCAGCAGGGTCTGAAAAAACAATTTCACGTAGCCTGGCCCTGTCAATATTATTGTTCGTGTCTAATATATCTTTACCGAAATGAGCGCAAACCTGGTCGTAGGCAAGTTCACCGGGCTCAAGCAGATTGCGACTGATGACGTCGGTATCAATTATCGGAACCCCGAGCTCGGCAAAAAGGTTGCTTATCATGGTCTTGCCTGATGCGATACCACCGGTGAGGCCGACTGCATACATGGGCTATCGTGACTAGAGTCCGAACAGGGAATTATAAAAGCGCATCAACTCATTGCCCCATATCAACGTAATCCAGCCGGCCGCGGCGAGATAGGGGCCGAACGGGATCTGGGTACTGCGTTCGGTTTTGCCGAGTACGATCATGGTAATACCAACTGTTGCGCCGACCAGCGAAGAGGTCAGGATTACAACGAACAACGGTTTCCATCCTAACCAGGCGCCAAGCATAGCGAGTAACTTGAAATCTCCATACCCCATGCCTTCTTTACCGGTTACCAATTTGAACAGCATAAATACAGTCCACAGGCTCATGTAGCCGGCCATTGCTCCAATGACGCTGGCCTCGAGACTGATGAATACATCGAATAGTGAGAGCAGGATTCCGAGCCACAACAGTGGCAACGTAATGCTGTCGGGGAGTAACTTGTGACCGATATCGATTCCACTGGCGGCGATCAGGCACCAGGACAGAAACAGGGCCGCCAGTGCTTGCAGACTGACGCCGAAATGCCAACCGACGACGACCGAAATAATTGCGGTAAACAGCTCGACCAGTGGATATTGTAATGAAATCCTGGTCTTGCATTCAGAACACTTGCCACCCAGCAACAGATAACTGATCATCGGCACGTTTTCGAGGGCAGTGATTTGATGCCCACAGTTGCCACAGCGTGAGCGAGGGGTACTCAGGTTGAATTTTTCTGGCGCGGGGTCGGCGGGCTGTTCGAGGAATTCGAGACAGTCATGTCGCCACTCACGCTGCATCATTATCGGCAGACGATAAATAACGACATTCAGGAAACTACCGACAACTGCTCCGACGACAAACAGAGTGCCGAGGTATAAAACCTGCTGCTGTTCGAATAAGGAAATGAACAGGTCGAGCAAGCAGCTATCCCTAGACCACGGCGCCCAGTTTGAAGATAGGCAGGTACATCGCCACAATCAGACCACCGACGAGGACACCGAGTACCGACATAATAAGGGGTTCGAGCAGCGATGTAAGCGCGTCGACCGCGTTATCGACCTCGTTCTCGAAAAAATCGGCTACCCTGGCCAGCATCGCATCGAGCGAACCGGCTTCCTCACCGATCGAGACCATCTGGATTGCCATGTTGGGAAATAGCCCGGTGTTACGCATCGAGGTTTGTAACTGGGTGCCTTGCGATACTTCGTCCTTAATTTTAATACTGGCTTCGTAGTAAATGATATTACCACAGGCGCCCGCTACCGAATCCATCGCCTCTACCAGCGGCACACCCGCGGCGGACATGGTTTCGAGGGTACGGGAAAACCTGGCAATGGCCGATTTGGTTGCGATTTCTCCAACTACCGGGGCCTTTAGTGACATTCGATCGAACCACCTCTGCATCTTGGGAGAAGTCTTTTTAATTCTCAGTAGCAGGGCCACGCCGCCGGCAATTCCGCCAGCAATTATCCACCACCATTCCTGCATAAACTCAGACAGGTCGATCACGAATCGAGTCAGTGCCGGTAAATCAGCGCCAAATGAGTCAAACAGCTCCTCGAACTGAGGCACCACGAATATCAACAGGATTACGGTGACAACAAAGGCAACCACCAATACCGCTATCGGATAGAACAGCGCTTTTTTAACCTTGGCTTTGAGCGCCTCGGTCTTCTCCTTGTAGGTTGCCAACTTGTCGAGCATTGATTCCAGCGCACCGGATTGCTCGCCGGCATTGACCAGGTTGATAAAAAGCGGGTCAAAATAAAGCGGGTGTTTTGACAGCGCTTCGGCCAACGAGACACCACCTTCGACTTCGGACTTAATCGCCAGAATCAGTTGCTGCATCGACAGCTTTTCGTGGCCCTGGCCAATGATTTCGAAAGACTGTACCAGCGGCACACCGGCCTGCATCATGGTCGCCATTTGGCGCGCAAAAATTGCAATATCGGCGGGCTCGGGCTTTGCCGCGCCAAATAAAGGCTTTGGCTTTTTCTTGACCTTGATCGGATTGACGCCCTGTTTACGCAGTTCATTCTTGGCGAGGGTATCGCTGAGGGCGAAAATTTCACCCTTGACCTTGGCGCCGGCACGGTTGGTGCCCTCGTAAGTGAATTCGATTTTTTCTGCGGTTTTTGCTTTTGCTGCCATTGTTTAGTCCTTTGTTACCCGGTTTGCTTCTTCGAGGCTGAGCACGCCTTGCATAACTTTCTTCAGTGCAGAGCGACGCAGGTCGTCAATGCCTTCTTTTCGAGCCTGGTCGGCCAGATCGATTGAATTGGCGCCGCTCATGATCAAACGGCCCATTTCCTCGGAAACGGACATGACCTGGTAAATGCCGACTCGACCCTTGTAGCCGCTGGTGCACTTGTCACAACCCACGGCCTTGTATATTTTCACTCCTTCCGTCAAATCAGCCTTGGTAAAGCCTTCACTCACCAGGACTTCTTTCGGCAGGTCATCCAGTGTTTTGCAATCTTCACACAGACGCCTGCCAAGACGCTGGGCAATGATCAGGTTGACCGAAGTAGCGATGTTAAATGCCGGCACGCCCATGTTCATCAGTCGGGTCAGGGTTTGTGGTGCATCGTTGGTATGCAATGTCGACAATACCAGGTGACCGGTTTGCGCCGCCTTGATCGCGATACCGGCGGTTTCAAGGTCGCGAATCTCACCCACCATGATGATATCGGGATCCTGGCGCAGGAAGGCTTTCAAAGCTTCGGCGAAGGTCAGACCTACCTTGTCGTTGACATTGACCTGGTTGATTCCTTCGAGATTGATCTCCGCTGGATCTTCGGCAGTCGATATGTTGGTTTCAGGAACGTTCAGGATATTAAGGCCCGTGTAGAGTGACACCGTTTTACCGCTACCCGTGGGGCCCGTTACCAGGATCATGCCGTAGGGATTGGCCAGCGCGTCCATGTAGAGCTTTTTCTGTTCCGGTTCGTAACCGAGTGCGTCGATGCCGAGCTGGGCGCTCGACGGGTCGAGGATACGCAACACAACTTTTTCGCCGAACAGGGTGGGGCAGGTGTTGACACGAAAGTCGATGGCGCGCTTCTTCGATAGCTTGAGCTTGATGCGGCCGTCCTGTGGAACCCGGCGTTCGGAAATATCCATTCGCGACATGACCTTGACGCGGGCAGTTAACTTGGCGGCAATATTAATTGGCGGCGAGGCAACCTCGGCTAGTATGCCATCAATACGGTAGCGTACGCGGTAGCGTTTTTCATAGGGCTCGAAGTGTATATCCGAGGCCCCCTTATTGATCGCATCGACCAGAATCTTGTTGACGTACTTGACAACCGGTGCATCTTCGGCGTCGGCGGCGCTGGCTGCTTGCTGCTCCTCTTCCTCGGCGCCGATATCGAGATCTCCGAGATCGTCGTCGAGCATATCGTCCATCCCGGTATCCATCGCGCTGGCTGCTTTGTCGATGAATACGGCGAGTTGGTCTTCCTGTACCAGCACGGCTTCGGTGGAGAGCCCAGTGGCGAACTTGAATTCGTCCAGCGCCTGGGTATTGGTCGGGCTCGAGATCGCGATGAACAATCGGTTACCGCGTTTGAACAGCGGCACCGCGTTGAGCTTGAGAATCAGCTTTTCCTCGACCAGGTTGAAGGCGGCTAATTCGGTATCCATGACCGAAAGGTCGAACACCGGTAAGCCGAATTCGTGCGCGGAAATCATCGCGACCACGGTCGCCGGGACTAGTTTATGCGTAACCAGGTAGGTGCTTAGCTGAATACTTTCCTTGTTCGCTTTTTCGACTGCCTCGAGCGCGCTGGCCTCATCTAGGTGTTTATCGAGAACCAGCTTGCGCGCGATCCCGGTCAAATTCATGTTGGTTGCAGCCATAAGCAGTCTTTATTATCGAGATTCGGATTGTCTGACCAAACTCAAAGTATATTATAGTTTCACGGTATTATTGAGATATCTGTCACCTAATTAAAGCACAATAATGACCAAAGTCGATAAATTTTACTGTTCAACGATTTCTTATGAAATCAGGTGTTTATTGGGCAAGGTTAAATTAATTTATTAATAATTTTGTTTGCGCTTTAGTAGGCCTCGTGCGAGACTTTTGTGACCCCTGCGCGGGGGCCGGGATTCTGCGTTAATCTGTATCGATAAGCATTTAATAGATTGCTAAACAATTGAAGTTGATTCATCTGGAATGTTGAATCTGGAACATAGTTTTGCCCGTATCTGGCAAAATTTCCTGACACAACTGTCAGTATTTGACAAAAATGTCAAATATTTTCCCCAATCAAGCGCAAAAAAATCATCCATGAATTCGATATAGAACAATAACGTATTGAATTATATAGATTTATCTGGATTGTTAGGGAATTGGCACAGCAACTGCATAGTTTAAACCATGATTCGGCTGTTCCGTTTCAGTCTGGCTTCGGCCAAATATGTTTTTTAAATTTTAGAGGATTTTAAAATGAAAAAAGTACAATCTGGTTTTACATTGATTGAATTAATGATCGTAGTCGCGATCATCGGTATCCTGGCCGCCGTTGCACTGCCGGCCTACCAGGATTACACCATCCGCGCCAAGGTTTCAGAAGGTGTTCTGGCCGCTAGCGCGATCAAAATTGGCGTAGCCGAGTCATTCGCTGACGACGCTCTGAATGGTATCAACGATTTTTGTACCGGTTTACCGAATAACACGACCGATAAAATTACCAATGCTTCGTGTGCCCCTGCTACAGGTGTAATTTCGATTGTGCTGGGTGGTATCACGCAGCTGCTCGCTGCCGAGAATACGGTTACATTCAACCCGCTCATTGGCGGCGTCGCACTGACTGCCACCGCGCAGGGCAGTATCACATGGGACTGCAACACAGGTACCACCGTGCTGCCGCAATATCTGCCGGGTGAATGTAGATAATTACGTCGAACCTCATTTAGTTCGCTAAATGAACCAGGAGGGGGCGAGACCCGAAAGTCTCGCCCCCTTTTTTTTGCCTTGAATCCGTGACGAGTTATGGTCAAGCCTGGTGTTTGAGCCACGGAATCCAGCGACGAATACGCTCTAGACCCTCATTTGCCCAGTTTCATTTTGTCGATGCGGTAACGCAGTTGACGCAAGGTTATTCCGAGCGCACGTGCCGTGGCTGACTGGTTCCAGCGATTGTCCTCAAGCGCGCTGACAATCTGCTCCTTTTCCAGGTTTTGCGTCATTTCACCGAGGCTGGCCGGTTTTTCGTCGTTATCACCGTTCAGCTCCGGCAGTTGTAGATCATCGGCCTCGATTGTTTCGCTTTCGCACAATGCCAGCGCGCGCTCAAGAATGTTCTCCAGCTCGCGCACGTTACCTGGAAAGGCGTAGTTTTGCAGTGCTGTTAATGCCTTCTCGCCAATCGAAACCTGGGCTGCGTTTTCGTAGTTGTGTTTTTCGATCAGGTAGTCAGCCAGCTGCGGGATGTCCTTGGCACGCTCGGACAGGTTCGGAACCGTAATCCCGATAACGTTGATACGGTAGTAGAGGTCCTGGCGAAAAGTCCCTTCCGCCACCATGGTTTCAAGATCTTTGTGCGACGCGCTGATAATTCGAACATCAACGGGTTCTTCCTGTGAGGCGCCGACCGCACGGATCGATTTCTCCTGGATAACGCGTAACAGTTTAACCTGCATCGCAAGCGGTAGATCCGCTATTTCGTCGAGAAACAGGGTGCCCCCGTGGGCCGCCTTGAACAATCCCTCGTTATCGCTGGTGGCGCCGGTAAAGCTGCCCTTCAGATGCCCGAAAAACTCGCTTTCCATTAACTCCGATGGAATTGCACCGCAGTTGACCGCGACGAAGGCGGCCTCGGCGCGTGAGCCCTGCAGGTGAATCTGGCGCGCAACCAACTCTTTTCCGGTGCCGGAATCGCCACGGATGAATACCGGCGCCTGGCTGCGCGCAAACTTTGCAATCGAGCGTTTGAGTTCGAGCATCGATTCGGAATCGCCGATGATTTGATATTTCGTGTCCGAAGTGCTGCTGGAGAGCAGCGGCGAGCTCGGCAGGGTGAGGGCCTTATCCACCAGGTTGCGCAGTGTTTCCAGCGACACCGGCTTGGAGACGAAGTCAAAGGCGCCACATTTCATTGCCTTGATCGCGAGATCGATGCTGCCGTGTGCGGTGATGACCGCGGTTGGCGTGTTCGGGTAATGCTGCTGGATGTGCTCGACTAGCGCGATACCATCTCCATCGGGAAGTTTCATATCGGTCAAACATAGATCGAAGGACTCGTCATGCAGCATGCGCGTGGCGTTGCTGTAGTCTTCGGCGCTGCGTGTTTTCAGCCCCATGCGCGACAGGGTAATTTCGAGCAATTCCCGGATGTCGGGCTCGTCGTCGACGATCAAAATGCGCTGCTTGGACATTAATTTACCTGATCGTCTAGTTCGGTCGCGAGGGAAGTCATCTGCAGGATGAAACTGGTGCCATTATACTGATTTATCTGGGCCGAGATAAAAGCGTTGTTGAGTTCGCACAGTTGTCCGACGATATATAAGCCCAGCCCCGAGCCCTGGTGACTGGTGGTATAAAAGGGTTCGAATATCTTGTCCAGGATTTCACCCTCGATGCCGGGTCCCTGGTCGGCGATCTCGATGCATAACGGGTAGGCCAGGGTAGAGAAAACCCGAATAATGACCGGTTTATCCTGGTCACCATGAACACAGGCATTGGTGCAAAGATTGGTCAGTATTTGCGCCAGGTGACCCGAGTCAAACTGCAGCCCGGGATTCGGGATTTCAATTTTGAGCTCGAAGGAATCGGGTTGCGCCAGGCCGGATTGACAGAAACGATCGATAAAGTTTGGTAGCCATGTGCGCAGGTCGATAGGCTCCTTCACGGTTGGGCCACTGCGGGAGATTTTCAGGATATCTTCAATGATGTTATTGATGCGCAAGGTGTGCTGGTTGATTATTTCGATCATGCGCTGATCCCCGTCGCCGAATTCGTCGCTTTCATTGAGCAATTCGGCGGCATATGAAATCGCCCCGAGCGGGTTCCTGATTTCGTGCGCGATACTGGCGGTTAAATGACCGAGCGAAGCGAGTTTGGCTTGCTGCATGCTATCTCGAATCGACGATATATCGTTGAGGAAAATCATGGTATTGGGTTGGCCTTCGCTTTCGAGCTGGCGAAAACTGACCTGAATATTGTCGATTCCGGTTTCGAAAGACGGCGAAGTCGAATCCTCGTCCGAAGTTTTACGCCAGTTTTCAAGTGCGGCCAACAGCTTGGGGCAGTCCTTGTGCATCGAAATGGAGGTTTTGTTGGCGATATGTAACATGTCCAGCGCCGCCCGATTGATATGTCGAATCTGGTCATTACGACTCAGCACGATCACTCCGGCCTGCAGGTTCTCAATTATTTCCTGGTTTAAAGCCGACAATAACGCGACGTCGCGTTCGCGTTGCTGGATCAATTGTTCGCTACTGCGCACCCGCATAATCAGGTTATGCGTGACGATCGCTGTCGCAATCAGGCTGGCACCGAGGATTCCGACCTGGGTCGAAGTACCGGTATAGCCGGGGATGTTGATTACCGAGTAAACATGCTCGGTCAGCAGTCCGAGCGAGGCCAGCGAAGCGAACAGAACGGCCATAACCTGTTCGGTGAGTAAACCGGTTACCGCGACCGAGATTATCAACAACATGCCGAGGCCGCTGGAAATTCCGCCGCAAGCGTGCATCAGCAGGATAATGATTACCGTATCACTATAGATTTGCAGTGACACCTGACGTTTGAAGCCACGCCGTTCGATTAGGGCGGCCACTATCCACACCAGGGCAAGCACCAGGAAGGCAAAACTGGTCCACGAGTAGAGCGTCAGATTGACGATGTTAAGCAGCGGTGACGGGCTGATGAAGCTCTGCGCGAAAAAAATTGCCGACAGGCCCAGACGGTAAACGTTGAGTAAGCGAACCGAAGTCCAGTTCGTCGAGCGTGTCTTGTACCCGCTGTCCAGGAGATTATTGCTGGTCAAGGTCTGCATGTTGTTGACAGCAATAAGGCTCGTCTTTTACCAACAGGATTGATGATTCGGGCACATGGACCCCGCAATACTTGCATTGGCGCATATTTTCCGGCTTCGTCGATTCCAGTTGCTCCGGTTCGGGCTCAGAGCTGAACACCCTTTTAAGCAACCAGAGTAAAATCGCAACAATGACTAATAGAATAACCAGGCGCATCAGGAACATAGAGCAAGAATAGTGATGTTTGTACTGAAGTAATGATAGCTAAGTCTATGATTAATGCGCCAAAAGAACAAACCTCGGTCCGGCGGCTTCATGTCAGGCCGGTTAGTAGTAGCAATTGCGGCTTCCGGGGGGGGTCAGGAATAGCCCCGGGGCGACCGCTCGAGCCGCTTTCGGTGCCTGATTCCCTTAATGCGAAAAAAAGTTAAAAGGTGACTTGCCGAACTGAAAAAACGCCCCTATACTGCCCGCCTTTTATTGTTACCGGTCATCACTGGAGCCAATTTACATGACAATAGAACTACCCGAAGGCTACAAGCCATCCCCCAAGGAAGACTATATGTCTGCGCAACATCTGGAGTACTTTCGCCAGAAATTGCTGACATGGCGCACGGAGTTGTTGCAAGAGTCTGAGAACACGATTTCGCATTTAAAGGAAGAAAATTGGCAGGAGCCGGATATCAATGATCGAGCCTCGCTGGAAACCGATGCCGCACTGGAACTGCGCACCCGCGATCGTTATCGCAAACTGGTGAACAAGATAGACCAGGCCCTGGCCCGGGTTTCGGATGGCACTTACGGATACTGTGACGACACCGGAGAAGAGATTGGTTTGTTCCGACTTGAAGCACGGCCCATAGCCACGTTAACGGTCGAGGCACAGGAAAAACACGAACGGCTCGAGAGGCAGCGACGCGACGACTAGCCAGTTACCAATTTATTAGCGTTAAACGAAAACGGCCTGTTATTCAGGCCGTTTTCGTTTCATCTCCCTTGTGCGGCACGCGCGCAGTTGGCACAACCCTGGCAGCCCCCTCGCAGTGCTGGTGCTGGTCGTCGAAGAAAATATGCGGGGAAAAGGATTCCAGGATCTTGTGCTTGGGAACACCGCCGAGAAAAAAGGTTTCATCGATGCGAACATTCCAGGTGCGCAGTGTACGAATCACTCTTTCATGCGCCGGACTGTTACGAGCCGTGACCAGTGCGGTTCGAATCGGCGGGGTTTTTTGCGTCGTGCTATTAATCAGTTCAAATTGTAAAAACGACAATGTTTTTAACAACTTGGCGAATGGACCCTCTGGCAGTGGTTTTTCGACATTCAGTTTTTCATGCTCGATGAAAGCTTCGAGTCCCTGCTGCTGGTAAATCATTTCTGATTCCTTGGAAAACAATACGGCGTCGCCGTCGAATGCAATTCTGATTTGCTCGAGTGGATCTGTCCGATTTCGACTTGGACCGTCATAGATCAAGCCCGCCGCCACATTAGACTCGACTGCTGCCTGGACGTCCTCTTCGGTGGCCGATAAAAATAGATCGACTTCGAACGCATTGAGATACTTGGCCACGGGTTCACCCCCTGTGAATGCAGCTCGTGTAATGTCGAGCTCATAACTGTCGATTGAATTAGAGATGCGCAAGCTGGTGTCAGCCGAGTTACGTGAAATGATTACAACCTCGGTGCGCCGCACCCCGGCTTCAATTTTGTTAATGCTCAGGATGGCCTCGATCAAGGCGAAACCAGTGCCCGGTTTCAGTACGTCGTTTTCATGTTCCAGTTGGTAGCGACAGTAGGCCTCCAGGCCTTCGTTTTCATATATTTCGTTTTCCCGGTTGAGGTCAAACAGGGCGCGTGATGATACGCCAATGACGAGGTAGTTGCTGAGATCGTAGGGCATCAGATTGATTTCAGTAGTATCTTGGATCCACGCTCGGGATTAAATGTTGCACGTTTGACCTCGGGTAAGTCGAAATCACCGGACTCTGTAAAACCATGCTCGATAAACCAGTGCGAGGTGCGCGTGGTCAGCGTATAAAGTCTTGAGATTCCTGATTTTATAGCTCGATCTTCGGCGAATTGCAGTAATTGATTGCCTAGCCCTGAACCCTGGTAACTTTCGTGCACCGCGAGGCAGGCAATTTCTGCGGTATCGTCCTTGCTGTCTTGAATGCAGGCGATACAGGCGATGATCATGCCGTCTTTTTCGATAACCTGGAAATGCGAGATTTCCAGCTCTACCTGTTCGCGTGACCTGGCAACGAGTATGCCGCTGTCCTGCAGCGGTTCAATCAGGCTCAGAATGCCGCCGACGTCGTCAATACTGGCCGCTCTGCTGCCTTCGTAAAATAAATTGGTTACCATGATTCCATAACCATCACGGGTGAATAATTCCAGCAATAAACCGCCATCGACCCGTGGATCGATAAAATGCACGCGTTTGACTTGTGCCTGAATCGCCTGGATTGCCTGTTGCAACAGGCTTGTCAATTCGCCAGGGGTCGCGGAATCCTCCAGCATCGACTCGCACTGGCGGGTAGAAAGTGTGCTTGCCTGTGCATCACCGTCGGCAATACCGGGTTGAACAAAAATGAGCTTGTCGGCCTTGAGCGCCCGTGCGACTTCCCCGGCCAGTTCTTCCGCGGGTAGATTGAAAACCTCGCCGGTTCGTGAATAGCCGAGATTCGATAGCAGCACTACATGATTGAGTGCCAGCAGGTCGTTGATCGCTTCGTGCTTGATCGCGCGTACTTTGCCCGAATGCTGCATATCCACGCCATCGATGACCCCAAGCGGCATGCCTGTCACGAAATTACCGCTGACCAGTGAAAGTTCTGAACCGGACATGGGAGTATTCGGCAGGCCGGTCGACAATTGCGATTCAAAATAGGTCTTAACTTCATTGATCGCATGTATCACCAGTGGCAAGGCCGCAGTGTCGGTAATCCTGATATTTCGATGAAACCGGGAATCAAGTTTGTTGTCAGCCAGGTGGGAATCAATGCTGCTGCGGCTTCCGTGGAGAATGACCAGCTTGATGCCGAGATGGTTCAGCAGGGCGATATCGTGCACCAGGCCGATAAATCGATCCGAATAAATAACTTCATCCGTAATCATGATGACGAAAGTCTTCCTGCGATGTGCCTTGATGTAAGGAGCCGCACCCCGAAACCATTGCACATAGTCTTGCGTATTGCTCATTTCTGCCGATATCCGCTACACTCGAACTGCACTATAGTACATTCGCGGAAGCTAACAAAGAACGCAAAAGGATTTCCCGATTAACATCGAAAGTAAACCCGTCAGCACACATCAACTGCAGCAACAGGAACTTGTTGCTTTTCTCTATAATCGTTTTCGCCTCGGTATTTACATAACCCTTTTCGTATCTACGCTGGCATCGGCCCTGGCCTATGTCGAACTCGAAATCCAGGGTCGAGGGTACTGGGTCATCGGCTGGTTGTTACTGTTGTACCTGGTAATGCTGGCGAGGTGGTGGTTGCTGCAAAAATTCCTGGGTCTTCGCAACAAGGTCTACTTCCCCTATCGACAGTGGCATGATCGTTTTTTGATCGGCGTTATTGCCTCGGGTCTAATGCTGGGTTGTGGTGCTGCCTTATTGATGGACTATATCAGCAGCAACGTGCAAATCATTTTGCATGCAATGTTACTGACCATGTGTGCGGGAGCCATTGCCTACCTGTCAACTTCATTGCGTGTTTACATCGCCTATATGGTTACGATCATGCTGCCAGTCACGATTTGGCTGTTTCTGCAGATGAACTCCGGCGCCTTTGTTCTCAGTTTCCTGTATTTATTTTTTATGATCGCCGGATATGTAAGCGTGAAACGGATGAATGAACTGGTTAACGATGCGCTTTATTACCGCTATGATAACGAAACCCTGATCGAGGATTTGCAGCGCCTGCTCGAATCCGTTTCCAGGACCAACAAGGCGTTGGAAAAAGTATCGACCAGCGACGAGCTTACCGGTGTTTCGAATTATCGTGCCTTTCGGGTTCACCTGGAAGATGTCTGGCGCCAGTATCAGGGTAACAATGGCCAGGTATCGTTGATCAAGCTTAATATCGATCATTACCATGAATTTAACGAGCACTATGGTCAGGAAGCCGGGGATTTACACCTGCGCCAGGTTGCTGGAATGCTAGGTAACCAGATTTCTCACCAGGATCAAATGGTGGCACGCCTGCAAGGCGCTGAATTCGCGGTATTGCTCCCCGGAATGAGCTGTGAAAACGCGCGCCAGATTGCGCTCGATATCATGCAGGCCCTGGCGCAACAAAAAATAGAGCATCTGAAGTCAGCTACACGGCCGTTTCTGACCATGAGTATCGGCCTTGGCAGCCAGACGGTGTCCCCGGATTCTTCTTCGCGCGAGTTGCTGGTCAGGGCAGATACTGCGCTCAAGTTAGCCAGGGAACGCGGACGTGACCGGCTCGAGACCCTTGAAGGTTAAAACCCTGGTCTGAGGAGAAATTCGAGCAGGGCTTTTTGTGCATGCAGGCGGTTTTCTGCTTCTTGCCAGATCACGGATTGCGAGCTGTCGAGAACATCGGCGGTGACTTCCTCGCCGCGATGGGCTGGCAGGCAGTGCATAAATAAGGCTTCACTATCAGCCTGAGACATGACTGACTGGTTGACCTGGTATGCCGCAAAGGTTGCTGCACGTTGCTGTTGCTCTTGCTCCTGGCCCATGCTGGCCCAGACATCGGTAACTATTAAATCTGCGTCTTTGGCTGCAGCTTCGGCAGAATCATGAAGTGTCACCGATTCACCCCCGCTCTGTACTAATTCCGCCGCAGGTTCATGGCCCGGGGGACATGCGATCCTGAGGTCGAAACCAAATTTCAGGGCTGCGTTTATATAGGAATGACACATATTATTACCATCTCCGATCCAGGCAACACTGGCCCCGGCAATATCACCACGCTGTTCAAACCAGGTCTGCATATCGGCCAGCAACTGGCAGGGATGCAGCAAATCACTGAGACCATTGATAACCGGTACGCGCGAGTTTTGTGCCAGTTTTTCGATGCGATTGTGACCAAAAGTGCGAATCAGAATACCGTCCACCATGCTCGATATAACGCGCGCGCTGTCTTCAATGGGCTCGCCACGTCCCAGGTGACTGTCTCGCGGCGACATGAAGATTGCGTGACCTCCCAGCTGGTACATTCCGGCCTCAAACGAAACCCGGGTTCGAGTTGAAGATTTTTCGAAAATCATGGCCAGCAATTTCCCTTTCAGGGGCGTATGCTCGATGCCCTGTTTCAATTTCTGTTTGACATCGATCGCGTGCGCAATCAATGCCCGGTGCTCGTCACTGCTAAAGTCCAGCAGGCTTAAAAAATGGCGGGTCGACATTTCGCTACTCGGTGAATTGGTAAATGCAAGAGATCAGTTTGCTGGCGACCTCGGCGGTTTGTGCTTCGCTGAGGATTAAGGGCGGAAGCAGGCGGATAGTCCGTTCCGCGGTGACATTGATCAGCAATCCCCGTTCCAGCGCAAGCGCTACCAGGGGCTGGCAGGGGATTTTCATTTCTATGGCTATTAGTAAGCCAAGATGACGCACTTCGACAACCTGCTTGTTGTCGGCAAGTCCCTGCTGCAGGAGAAGGGACAGTTGTTCTCCGCGCTGTGCCGCGTTATCGGCTACGTGGTTTTCGAGCATGTCAGCGAGCACGGTATAGGCAGCCCGACAGGCTAATGGATTTCCTCCAAAGGTCGAACCATGATTTCCCGGTTTGAACACTTCCGCTGCTTTTCCCCGGGAAACACAGGCGCCGATCGGGACGCCGTTGCCAAGCGCCTTTGCCAGCGTCATTACATCCGGCACGACTGCCTCATGCTGGCACGCAAACATCTTGCCGCTGCGTGCCATCCCGGTTTGAATTTCGTCCAGCATCAGCAGCCAGTTGTTTTGATCGCAGATGCGACGCAGCGCGTCAAGATAACCCGAATCCGGAATAACGATACCAGCTTCACCCTGCACTGGTTCAACCAGGATCGCGACAACATTGCGATTATTTTCCGCGATTGCCTCGATCGCGGCGATATCGTTGTATGGAGCACGCACAAAACCGGAGACCAGTGGCTCGAAACCCGCCTGTACCTTGTGGCTTCCGGTGGCGCTTAGGGTTGCCATGGTGCGCCCGTGAAACGCATGTTGCATGACCACGATCTGTGGATTTTTGATACCTTGCTGATGGCCATACAGACGCGCCAGTTTGATCGCAGCCTCGTTGGCTTCAGCTCCCGAGTTGGCAAAAAAGACCCGATCCATGTTTGCGGTCGCACACAGCAGGTCCGCGAGTTTATGTTGCCAGTGGATCGAATAGAGATTCGATGTATGCAGCAGGGTCGCCGCCTGTTCCTGAATCGCCGCGGTTAAAGGCGGGTAATTGTGGCCGAGGCTGGTGACCGATATGCCGCAGAGTGCATCCAGATATTGCTGACCATCACTATCCCATAGGTAACAACCGTCACCATGGGTAAAAGTGACGGGCAGGGATTGATATGCGTTGACGAGATGGCCTGTCATTGTCCGGCTGCGTGAAAAAAACGCTCAAACATACAGTGATTTTCAACGATTACAAGCTTTTCGGGCAAAAAAAAGCCCCGTTTAAACGAGGCTTTAGATCTGGCTGATCGGCCTCCTAGAAAGGGTAGCCTCCGTGTGCGTAAGCCGTCATTGACAACAACATCGGGATGGATAAAGCCGTGTTAGTGCGTGATGCCATCAAGGCGACAGATTTCGCTTTGGCAATGACATCCGCTTCGTGGGTTTGCCCATCCAGGCCAAGAATTTTTTTCTGGTTTGGCCAGATGAATACCCATACGTTAATCGCCATGATTGTTCCCAACCATGCGCCTACGCCGATAACCTCGGCACCCTGCTGGAAGGTAAAGGCCTTTCCCAGAATCCCGTATTTGGCAAGTAGCGCGGCACCCGAAAGCCAGGTCACTACAGCCGCCCAACGGAACCAGAGCAATGCGGTTGGTGCGACATATTTGTTAATAGCGGCCGGCCCGGGACCGCCACTATCGGCCTCCGAGAGCGCCTTGGCCACACCTGGCACCTGCACGAAGTTGAAGTAGTAAAGCAGGCCAATCCAGGCCACGCCAGCAAGTACATGAAGCCAGACATACCACTGGGTCGTAGTGGTAACGCCGTCGGTAAAGATTGCCATCACAATTGCGGAGATCACCACCCCTGTGACGATTGTACCGGTAATTGATTTTAACGGATTCATTTTGATGACTCCCGATAATAAACGTTTAGAATACGGGGCCTGGTAACCATGTTCTGCCCCCGTCACACGCGGCGGAGTATAAGGACTTTCGGTATGGGGTGCAATGTATCCTTGGACGCAAGCCGGATGAAGAAACGACAACTTTTGTGAGGTTATATGTGCGGCTTATTTGGTGCCCTGAGTTTCGACGGCAACGCAATCAATTCCGAACATGCGGTCAGCATGTCGGCCCGGGTTGCGCAGCGCGGACCGGATGACAAGGGAGAATACTTTAATGGCCCGGTAATGTTTGGACATCGTCGGCTGGCGATAATTGACCTGTCTGCAGCGGGACATCAGCCGATGCAGGACAGCAGCGAACGCTACAGCATTGTTTTCAATGGAACCATATACAACTATCCCGAGTTGCGTACGACCTTGATCGGCAAGGGTTACCAGTTCAAATCTCAAAGCGATACCGAGGTCATCATCAATGCTTATGCCTGCTGGGGTGACGCCTGCGTAGAACAGTTGCACGGCATGTTCGCATTCGCGATCTGGGATTCGAAACAACAAAACCTTTTTCTAGCCCGTGATCGCATGGGTATCAAGCCGCTTTACTACGCGGTCTCAAAGCAGGGTTTCTATTTTGCATCGAATCCGCAGGCACTGCTGGCAACCGGTTTGTTTGCGACCGATATTGACCCCGTTGGGCTGCATCACCAGTTCAGCCTGCATGCCGTGATACCCGCTCCGCGTACGCTGATCAAGTCGATCAGAAAATGCCGACCCGCTTTCTATATGAATGTAACGCCGGGCGGCAAGCTCACCGAGGAGCGTTACTGGACGCTGATGGCAAAACGTCCTGCGGAGTCGATGTCCGCAGAGGAATGGAACCAGGCCATTCATGATTCGTTGATGCAGGCAGTAAAAAAACGACTCACCATTGCCGACGTTCCGGTTGGAGTGTTGTTGTCAGGTGGACTGGATTCGAGCCTGCTGGTGGCCTTGCTGGCCGAGGCGGGGCAGCATGATATAAGAACCTTCAGTATCGGTTTTGAGGATCAGCCTGAAGAAAGCGGCAACGAGTTTGAATTTTCTGATCCGGTCGCAGAACGATATGCCACCGATCATCAGAAGTTTCTGATTCCGAATGCCGAGGTGTTAACCCGTTTACCGGAAGCGGTTAAAGCCATGGCGGAACCTATGTTCGGCCAGGACGCCGTCGCGTTTTACCTGCTTTCCGAACAGGTTTCGAAATCGGTTAAAGTGGTGCAAAGCGGGCAGGGCGCAGACGAGGTGTTTGCCGGCTATTTCTGGTATGCGAAAATGGCGGCCGCCGAGGGTGCAGCGCTCAAGCGTTTTTCAGACCATTATGTCGACCGTGATCATGACGAGTTCCGTGATACCGTGGCATCAGCCTATCGAGGTGAGGACTATACTGCGACACTGATCGAAGAGCATCTGGATACCGACCAGGCCGATAGTTTCCTCGATGCCGTTTTACGATTCGATGTCACCACCCTGGTGGTAGACGATCCAGTCAAAAGGGTTGATAACATGACCATGGCCTGGGGACTCGAGGCGCGCGTGCCTTTTCTCGATCATCAGCTGGTAGAGTTGGCAGCATCCTGCCCGCCCGAACTGAAACTGAAGCACGAGGGTAAGGGCGTTCTCAAGGAAATCGCCCGCGGCCGTATTCCCGACGCGGTAATCGACCGGCCGAAAGGTTACTTTCCGATGCCGGCTTTAAAATACGTGCGCGGTGATTTTTTCCAGTTCATGGCGGATACCCTTAATAGCCAGCGTAGTCGAGACAGGGGGCTGTTTAACCGAAATTACATCGATCGGTTGTTAGCCGAACCGGAACAGCATTTTACCCGCTTGAACGGCAGTAAACTCTGGCACAGCGCTTTGCTGGAGTATTGGCTGCAGCAACATGTCGATGCTTTATAAAATAAAGATGAATCTCGATTTCCATGCTTGAAAAAAACAGTTATGATAATACCTTAGTAAATTACTTGGTTATTTTTTGAGGTATTCAATGGACGTCCTGGAACGTATTAAGCAGCAAGTCGAAACCCACCCGGTCATCATCTATATGAAGGGTACACCACAGCTACCGCAGTGCGGCTTCTCAAGCAGGACCGCCGAGGCCCTCAAATCGCTGGGCATTGAATTTGCCTATGTCAACGTGTTATCCGATCCTGAAATTTTTCAAAACCTGCCGCGCTTTGCCGATTGGCCAACCTTCCCCCAGGTCTATGTCAGCGGGGAATTGATCGGGGGCTGTGATATCACGCTTGAAATGCATGAGTCGGGTGAGTTAGAGAAACTCGCCAGGTCGGCAGTGGAGAGCAAGGCAAGCTGAAAAATGATTTCGATAAAAACCCCGCCCTGGCGGGGTTTTTTTTGGGGCGGTTAATTGATAGGTGCGCAGGCTTCGTGCGCCAGGTTAATGATGTCTGAAACCGATGGCGCCTCGAAACCGTTTCCATGCCAGACACCAATAGATATATCCAGGTGTTTTCCCTCGTCGGTAGTCTGTAATGTGTGTCGCTTGATGCTGTTTATCAGGCGATCGAACAGGTCCGGATTAAAGTCTTCCGGATCCTGATACTGCACCGAAACCGCGAAGGTATTGATATTAAACCTCGATACCATGTCCATCGGTCGCAGCGAAAGCTGGATCGAATTGGCAATTGTCTTCAAGGTACCGAGACGCAACTCGTTATTGGGCGAACTTACTTCGATCATGCCCAGTCCGAGGCCACCACCACGGGTATTGCAATGCTCGATCAAGGACTCGATATGTAATTCGAGTTGAGCCCGATTGGGCAAATTGGTTTCCGGATCCTGCAGGCTGTATTGCTTGATGCGCAGGAACTGGCTGCTGAGATTACGCATCCGCTCGCGCAGTTCGTTTTGCTGGTAGGCATTTCGACCAGCGCCATAGACTCTCGCCGCGAGCTCGAACTGGTTCGCGGATTTGGATATAAAATCGTCAACCCCGCGGTCAAAGGCAACCACGATACTCGAGGCGGTATCTTCCGCAGTGAGCAAAACAATGCCGGTGTAACGGTCATTATTTTCATCCCAGCGACGCACCAGGTCGGTCATTTCCAGCCCGTTCATACCCGGCATCCAGAAATCGGCCAGGACTACATGGGCGCGTCGTTGATTGAGTAAATAGAGTGCTTCGTCTGCCGAGGATGCAGTACGGATGTCGGTGAACCCGGATTTACCGAGACCGGATTTAACCACTTCGCGACTAAATTGCAGGTCATCGACGACAATGATGGAGAGGTCTTCTTTGCGCAAGGCTTAAGACTAAAGGTTTTATTACCGGCGAGTATAAAGGAAAACTCGAACTAAGGCTTTATAAATGGCACTTCATTGACGATCTTGCAAAATAACATTGCCGTCATTTCAGCATCATAGATTGCCGAATGCGCTTCACTGGAATCCCATTCCATTCCGGCCGATTTGACCGAGCGCGCAAGGACGGTCTGACCATAGACCAGGCCGGCAAGAGTGACCGTGTCAAAGGTGCTGAAGGGATGGAAGGGATTGCGCTTTATACCCGCACGCACCGCTGCCGCATTGATAAATTTAAGGTCGAAATGGGCATTATGTCCTACCAGTATGGCTTTTTTGCAACTGTGGCTTTTTATCGCATTACGTACCGGTTTGAAAATCTTGGGTAGCGCCTGTTTTTCCTCCATGGCCAGGCGAAACGGATGATCGACGTCGATGCCATTAAATTCCATCGATTTGGGATCAAGGTTGGCGCCTTCGAAAGGAGTTACATGACAGGAAACGGTTTCGCTACAGTAAAGTTGTCCCTGTTGATCAATATCGATAATTACCGCGGCAATTTGCAATAAGGCATCGGTTGACTCGTTGAATCCTCCTGTTTCCACATCCACAACGACCGGAAGATAACCTCGAAAACGCTGTGACAGGAGCGTTTTTTCAGTCATTACCGACAATCTTCCATTGTAATGCCTGGCCTGCCTTGAACGGAATCAGGCTTGACTCCGGGTAGGGGAGTGAATCCGGAATTGTCCACTCCCTGCGTTCCAGGGTAATTGATCCCTGGTTTTGTGGCAGTCCGTAAAACTCGGCACCATTACGGCTCATGAAAGATTCGAAATGGGTAAAGTCATCAGCCTCTGCAAAGGCCTCGGCATAAAGTTCGACGGCACTATGAGCCGAGTAAATTCCGGCACAACCGCAGGCAGACTCTTTTGCGTCTTTGCTATGGGGAGCGCTATCCGTGCCGGCAAAGAACAGGGTCTCGCCACTGCTGGCGGCAGCGAGCAATGCCTGGCGATGCCCTTCGCGCTTGGCAACCGGCAGGCAATAATGGTGCGGCCTGATGCCGCCTTCAAAAATTGCATTGCGATTAATGAGCAAGTGATGAGGGGTTATTGTCGCTGCCATATTTGCATCGACACTGCGCACAAAATCTATCGCATCGCGGGTTGTGATATGTTCAAACACGATTTTTAATTCGGGAAAATTACTGCGAATTTTCGCCAGATACTGATCGATAAAAACTTTTTCGCGATCAAAAACGTCAACCTCCGGTGCCGTGGCTTCACCATGAACCTGAAGTATGAGACCATGCTTTTGCATGGCCTCGAACACCTGGTCAAGTTTGATGAGATCAGTAACCCCGGCTTCCGAGTTGGTGGTTGCACCTGCCGGGTAAAGCTTGGCGCCATGGATATGTTCCGAGTCACTGGCTTCCCTGATATCTGCGACGCTGGTGTCGTCGGTCAGGTACAGGGTCATGAGTGGCGTAAAACTGCTTTGTGCTGGAAGTGCGGCCAGGATACGTTTGCGGTAGGCGATTGCATCCGCACAGGTTCGTACTGGCGGGTTCAGATTCGGCATGATGATCGCGCGTCCGAACTGGCGCGCGGTATCGCCGACAACTGCTTCCATTTGAGGCGTATCACGCAGGTGCAGATGCCAGTCATCGGGAGTAATGAAGGTAAGTTTATTCATTCATTTCTGACGCCAGATATAGAATATTGAATTTGCTGTTAGTTATGATAATAACATCTGGGCGCGGATTAATATGCTGTATAATCCTGCCAAAATACAACAAAGGCAATGCACGTGGTAGATCAAACCGACATTGATCCTGAAGAAACTCAGGAATGGATAGAATCGCTCGATTCGGTGCTTGAGCGCGAGGGGCCGGAACGGGCTCATTTCCTGCTCGAGCGACTGATCGATAAAACCCGGCGCTCGGGGGCCTACCTGCCGTTCTCCGCGAAGACGGCCTATGTCAATACGATTCCTTTAACGCAACAGCGCCCGATCCCCGGTGACCAGGCGATCGAGCACAGTATTCGTTCGGTTATCCGCTGGAATGCGGCGGCGATGGTGGTGCACGCCAATCGCAAGTCCAGCGAACTCGGAGGGCATATTGCAAGCTTTGCCTCGGCGGCGACGCTTTACGATGTTGGATTCATGCACTTTTTTCGTGCGCCCACCGAAGAGCACAAGGGCGATCTGGTGTTTTTCCAGGGGCATTCGGCACCGGGTGTTTATGCGCGCGCATTTCTCGAAGGGCGCATCAGCGAAGATCAATTGAAAGCGTTTCGCCAGGAAGCGCTGGATGAAAACGGTCTCTCGTCTTATCCGCACCCCTGGTTGATGCCTGATTTCTGGCAATTTCCAACCGTGTCGATGGGGCTCGGTCCTATCATGGCCATCTACCAGGCGCGGTTCATGAAGTACCTCGAAAACCGTGACCTCCAACCGCAATACGATCGCAAGGTCTGGGCTTTCATGGGTGATGGTGAAATGGATGAGCCGGAATCGCTGGGCGCGATCTCGCTGGCCAGCCGTGAAAATCTGGATAACCTGATTTTCGTTATCAACTGTAATCTGCAGCGCCTCGATGGACCGGTGCGGGGCAATAGCAAAATTATCCAGGAGCTCGAAGCCGTATTCCGCGGTGCGGGGTGGAACGTATTAAAAGTGGTCTGGGGTTCCTATTGGGATCACTTGCTTGCCAAGGATAAAGACGGCGTCTTGCAGCGACTCATGGAGGAAACCATTGATGGCGAATACCAGGCCTGCAAGGCCAAGGGCGGGGCTTATACGCGCGAACATTTTTTCGGCAAATATCCTGAAACGCGGGAAATGGTGGCCGATATGTCGGATGAAGATATCTGGCGACTCAATCGAGGGGGTCACGATCCGCACAAGGTCTACGCGGCCTATGCCGAGGCGGTTGAGGCCACCGGCAGACCCACCGTAATCCTGGCTAAAACGGTGAAAGGTTACGGCATGGGTGAAGCGGGTGAGGGGCAGAACATCACCCATTCACAAAAGAAAATGGGCGAGGACTCGCTCAAGGCGTTTCGCGATCGATTCAATATTCCGATTAGCGATGACGATATAGCGGAAACCCCTTTTTACAAATTCCCTGAAGACAGCGTGGAGATGGAATATATGCGCCAGAGCCGTGAACAGCTGGGTGGATATATGCCGGTTCGCAGTGATACCGCGGAACCGTTAGTTATTCCGGGGCTCGAAGTCTTTGATGCATTGCTAAAGGATAGTGGTGATCGCGAATTCTCGACCACGATGGCTTTTGTGCGCATGCTCTCCTCCCTGGCGCGCGACAAAAATATTGGTAAAAACATTGTTCCGATCGTACCGGATGAAGCCAGGACCTTCGGTATGGAAGGCATGTTTCGTCAACTCGGGATTTACTCGTTTAAAGGGCAGCTTTACGAGCCGATGGATTCTGACCAGGTGATGTATTACCGGGAAGATATCAAGGGTCAGATCCTCGAAGAAGGCATTAACGAGGCAGGCGCGATGTCTTCGTGGATCGCTGCCGGTTCGGCCTACACTTCGCATGGCGTCAGCATGATTCCTTTTTATATCTACTACTCGATGTTCGGTTTCCAGCGTATTGGCGATCTTGCCTGGGCGGCGGGTGACATGCAGGTGCGAGGCTTTCTGATGGGCGGTACCGCCGGCCGTACCACGCTCGCCGGTGAGGGTTTGCAGCACCAGGATGGCCACAGCCTGGTTGTCGCCGGGACCATCCCCAACTGCGTATCCTATGACCCGACCTTTGCCTACGAACTTGCGGTAATCATCCACAGCGGCATGAAGCGCATGTACCAGCTGAAGGAGAACGTTTTCTATTACATATCGGTTATGAATGAAAACTACCTGCACCCGGCGATGCCAAAAGGCTCGGAAGAGGGCATAATCAAGGGTATTTACTGCCTGCAGGAAGGTGAGGAAAAAGGACCCAAGGTGCAGTTAATGGGGTCAGGCACGATTTTACGCGAGGTTATTGCGGCCGCCGAACTGCTGAAAAAGGATTTCAAGATTAACGCCGATGTATGGAGCGTGACCAGTGTCAATGAGCTTGCCCGCGAAGCGCAGAGTTGTGCGCGCTGGAATCAATTGCATCCAACCAAAAAGGCACGCCAGAGTTATCTTGAAACAAAGATGCGGGGCCGTAAGGGGCCGGTGATCATCTCGACCGACTATATTCGCGCCTATGCTGAACAATTGCGTGAATTTGTCTGGTCACGTTTCGTCAGTCTTGGTACCGATGGTTTCGGTCGCAGCGATACCCGCGAAAATCTGCGCATTTTCTTTGAAGTCAATCGCTATTATGTCGTGGTTGCCGCGCTCAAGGCATTGAGCGATGACGGCGAGCTCGATAGTAAAATAGTGCAACAGGCAATAAAGAAGTATGGTATCGATCCCGAAAAGCCTGATCCGGTGACGGTTTAGGCTGGCCAGCAGGAGCATTTAAGTGGCAGAAAATAAAACAATATCGCTTCCTGACGTCGGTGACTTTCAGGACATCGAGATCATTGAAATACTGGTTGCTGCAGGGGATGTGGTCGAACCCGAACAATCCATAATCGTGCTTGAATCAGACAAGGCAACGATGGAGATCCCGAGTCCGTATGCAGGTACCATCGAATCAATAGTGGTTAAGGTGGGGGATCGTCTGAACGAAGGCGATCAAATCGCAACGCTGAGTGCCAGTGCTGCTGCCAAGGTTGAAGAACCTCAACAGTCCGCGGCGCCAGTCGAGGCTGAAGCTCCTCCCGTCGAATCCGTCTCCGAACCTGATCCAGTGGTGGAGGTTAGTGAGCCTTCACCCGCGGCAACCACCAGCCAGACAAAAGCAGATGTCACCCCAGGCAAGACATTACGACCTCACCCCGGCACCAGTGCAAGCCAGGCTGCAACTTCGGGTAGTAATACAATTCATGCCAGTCCCTCGATTCGCAGGTATGCCCGAGAGCTCGGTGTCAACCTGGAACAGGTTATCGCCAGCGGCGCCAAGGGTCGCATTGTTAAAGCCGATGTCAAGGCTTTCATCAAGTCTGCCATGGCCGGTGGTGCGGCTTCGGCCGGGACCGGTATCAGTGTTGGCAGCCTACCCGAAGTAGATCATTCCAGGTTTGGTGAAATCGAGACAGTAGCGTTGAGTCGGATCCAGAAGATCTCCGGGGCACACCTGCATCGCAGCTGGGTTACGGTGCCCCATGTTACCCAGTTCGACGACGCTGACATTACCGAGCTTGAGGCGTTTCGAAAATCACTCGCAAAAGAAGCTGAAAAGAAATCAGTTCGCCTGACACCATTGATATTCTTAATGAAGGCGGTCGTTAGTGCATTACAGGAGTTCCCGGGCTTTAATGCCTCTCTCGATGCAAGTGGTGAAAACCTGGTCATGAAAAAATATTTTCATATCGGGATTGCCGTCGATACACCCAACGGGCTGGTCGTTCCAGTGGTGCGCGATGTCGATCAAAAAGGCCTGTTTGAACTGGCCGCCGAACTGGGTGAGATTTCGATTCGCGCGCGCGATGGCAAACTGTCTCCAGGCGATATGCAAGGCGGTTGTTTCACCATTTCGAGTCTTGGCGGGATTGGCGGAACCTATTTTACCCCGATCGTCAATGCACCCGAGGTGGCGATACTCGGCGTTTCCCGATCGAAAATGCAACCCGTTTATATTGACGGCGAATTTCAGCCGCGCCTGATCCTGCCGTTGGGCCTATCCTACGACCATCGCGTTATCGATGGCGCCCAGGCAGCTCGATTCACCACTTTTTTAAGCCAGGTAATCTCTGACATCAGAAGGGTACTTTTATAATCATGAGCGAAAAAGAACTGTTACTTCCGGATATAGGCGACTTCGACAGTGTCGAAATCATCGAGATGCATGTTGTTGCAGGCGACACGGTCAAGGTCGAGGATCCCTTGCTAACGCTGGAATCAGATAAAGCGACGATGGACATTCCGTCGCCTTTTGCCGGCACCATAAAACAGGTGAGTGTCGCGGTTGGGGACAAGGTTTCCGAGGGCAGTAAACTCGGTGTCATCGAAAACTCCGAGAAATCGGCCGGGTCTCAGCCGCCAACGAAGACACAGAAAACCGGTGCTTCGACCAAGCCCCCCGCGAAGGCGCAGAAAAGTGCAGCTGCGACATCAAAAGGTGGTGCCAACATCGATGCCGAGGTTGTAGTATTGGGTGCCGGACCGGGTGGCTATACCGCCGCCTTTCGTGCGGCTGACCTGGGTAAGAAGGTCGTGTTGATCGAGCGTTACGAAGTGCTCGGTGGTGTCTGCCTGAATGTCGGCTGTATTCCATCGAAGGCACTCTTGCATACCGCACAGATTATTAACGAGGCCGATCACATGAAGGCTAACGGCGTTAATTTCGGCAAGCCTAAAATTAACCTGAAAGGGATTAACGAGTTTAAAAGCAAGGTAGTCGGCAAGCTTACCGGGGGACTTTCGGGCCTGGCCAAACAGCGCAAGGTGACGGTAGTGCATGGGGTTGCGGAATTTATCGATCAAAACAATATCCAGGTCGATAAGGGTGGCGAAATAACCCGAGTTAAATTCGAGCAATGCATCATCGCCGCGGGATCGCAACCGACCGAGATACCCTCGTTTCCTAATGATGATCCGCGCCTGGTGGACTCTACCGGTGCGCTCGAACTGGCCAATGTTCCCAAGAAACTGCTGATTGTTGGCGGTGGCATAATCGGCCTGGAAATGGCGACTGTCTACGATGCGCTTGGTTCCGAGATTACGGTAGTCGAATTCATGGATAGCCTAATACCTGGTTGTGACAAGGACCTGTTGCGAGGCTTGACCAAAATCATATCGAAGCGTTACAAGGCCATTCACCTCAAAACCAAGGTTTCCGCCATCAAGGCGCAGAAGAACGGGTTGAAGGTTACCTTCGAAGGTGACAAGGCGCCTGCACCGGCACTGTTCGACAAGGTGCTGGTCGCGGTTGGCCGTCGTCCCAATGGGCACAAGATCGGGGCCGACAAGGCAGGTGTGAATGTCGACGAAGCCGGCTTTATTGCGGTTGATAAACAGATGCGAACCAATGTCTCCAATATCTTTGCGATTGGCGACATCGTCGGTAATCCTATGCTGGCGCACAAGGCGACGCATGAAGGTAAAGTCGCCGCAGAGGTAATTGCGGGTTTGAAATCTTATTTCGAACCGCTGACGATTCCATCGGTGGCATACACCGACCCTGAAGTCGCCTGGATGGGTTTGAGCGAAACCGAGGCCAAGGCGCAGGGCATCGAATACGAAAAAGGCGCTTTTCCGTGGGCGGCCAGCGGGCGCTCGCTCGGAATCGATCGGGACGAGGGTATGACAAAAGTGCTGTTTGACAAGGAGAGCAAGCGTATTATCGGTGCCGGTATCGTGGGCCCCAACGCGGGCGAGTTAATCGCCGAGGCGGTGTTGGCGCTGGAAATGGGTGCCGATGCCGAGGACATTGGTTTAACCATCCATCCACATCCAACCTTATCGGAGACCTTCAATTTTGCTGCGGAAATGGCCGAAGGTACGATTACCGACCTCTATATCCCGCGTAAAAAGTAGCCCGGGTTCGCACACCGAGACTATCCCGGGTCAGCTGCCAGATGTCCGAATTGCACTTCACTTCGACGGGCAGTGGTAAACCATTAATCGTACTGCACGGGCTATTTGGTTCGGGCAAAAACTGGCAATCGCATACCCGCCAGTTTTCGAATCAATTCCAGGTTTTCAATGTCGATCTGCGTAATCATGGCGACTCCTTTCATGCCGATGAAATGAACTATTCGGTGATGGCGGCAGATGTCGAGCAATTATTGTATCGACAAAACATCGAGAATTGTTACATCCTCGGTCATAGCATGGGCGGCAAGGTTGCGATGACGCTTGCGCAGCAGAATCCGGATCTTTTCGCGGCGATGATCGTCGCCGACATAGCGCCGGTTGCCTATTTCCACCATTACGACGACCTGATCGATCCGGTCCTGTCACTTCGCTTGAACCAGATCGAATCGCGTGCGCAAGCCGATCAGTTACTGCGCCCAAATATTCCGCAAGACCAACTGCGAGCGTTTTTACTACAAAACCTGGTACGTGAATCCGGTGCTTGGCGTTGGCGTGTCAACTGGGGGGTTATCCAGCGTGATATGGAATGGTTGACGGGGTTTGTTGATTTACCGGATGATTGGGTCGTCGATGTACCAGCCCTGTTCATGCGGGGTGACAAGTCTGACTACATCGGCGATGCCGAGATCGAAGTCATTAACCAGCATTTCAGCCGTTCGACGATTAAAACCATCGAGGATGCAGGCCACTGGCTGCATGCCGAAAATCCGCAAGCATTTGCTCGCGTGGCGCTTGAATTTTTGCAGCTCAACTAGGATTCAAGAATAATCGGACCGCGCCGATATATGCGTTAGTTTCTCGATCCCGCATGGTAGATGATGAAGTTTATAAAAAGCCTGTTATTCATTCTCGTGTTGAGTCTGTGCGCAAATGCACAGGCGCTCGAGCGCCGTTATCTCGCATCGATGGATACTTCAAACTGGACCCTGACCCAGAATAGCGTGACCATCTGCCAGATTGAGCATCAGATTCCACGCTTTGGCAGTGCTATATTTACCCAGGAAGCAGGGCGTGGATTGCGGTTGGAATTAAACACCCAGCACAAGTTTGTCAAAGGCATTAATGTCGAACTGCGCTCCGAGGCTAACACCTGGAATGCCAGCAAAACCCGTGCCGTTCTGGCCCGCTTCGAGACCAGTGGCCGCAAACGAATGTTTAAAATACCGACTGCGGTCGCTGAGCAGATTTACCACGAATTGCGTGAGGGGTACCAGCCCGGTTTCCTGTTTTATGATGAGCACCCGCTGATGGCGTCGCTATCGACGGTCAGGTTTGGTGAAGTGGAATCTGAATTCGAGCAATGTGTAGCGAAACTGTACGATGATAACTTCGAAGACGTGCGCGTCAGCAGTATTCACTTCGAACCGGATAATGAATTTGCTAGTCTCAGGGAAGAAGGGTCGGCGTTTACCAAAATGTTCAACTACCTGCAGATCGATAACGCGATATCCGAAATTGTGGTTACCGGGCATACCGACAATACCGGGCTGGCCTGTTATAACGATGGCCTGTCCGAGCGCCGCGCCTGGTATGTTTACGATTTATTGATCGCTCGCGGGATCGATTCGAAGCTTCTGCGGGTAGACTATGCCGGCGAACAAAGACCGGTATACAGGAGCAGTAAAAAGAAAGCGTTGGCCGCCAATCGGCGCGTCACGGTCGAGTTACGACGCTAACTACCGGTGCAAACGCGGCAAAGCCTATTTGCCGCGATTCAATCGCGAGTATTTCGAGTTCCAGTAAACTTCGCCGGTACCTTCATCAGATGCCTGCGCCCGCGCAAGAATAAAAAGTAGATCCGAGAGTCGGTTTATGTAGCGTGTGGTCGCCGTATTTACAGTTTCCACTTCGCTCAAAGTGACCAGCGAGCGCTCCACGCGCCGACACACCGTTCGTGCATGCTGCAAATTGGCGACCGCTTGCGAACCTCCGGGTAGAATAAACTCCTTCAGTTCACGCAGGTTGGCGTTGAACTCGTCAGCGCTGGTTTCCAGGCCTTCCACGTACTCGTCTGTTATCAGGTTTTTGCCGGGTTGGCACAGTTCAGCCCCTACATCAAACAGATCATGCTGTACGGCAAATAATACTTGTTGTGCCGGCCCATCCCCGAGCAGGCTCAGCGCTAAACCAATACAAGCGTTGAGTTCGTCAACCTCGCCCATGCAGTGCACGCGGGGATCGTTTTTCGCCAACCTGCTGCCGTCAGCCAGCCCGGTAGTGCCCTGGTCCCCGGTACGGGTATACACTTTTGTCAGTCGGTTTCCCATTATTCGAAGCTGTAGCCTGCGGTTAACATAATATTACGCTCGGGACTGGGCTGGAATCCGGCCAATCCACTATTGGCAACAAATTCAACATACTCTTTGTCGTTCAGATTGTTAACCCTGAAGTTTACATCCCAGGCCTTATATTGATAACCAATTCCTGCGTTGATGACCGTAATTGAGTCTAACTTCCCAAAGCTGTTGGCATTGTCACCCTGGGCATATTTCGAGGAACTGTAGTTCACCTCTAGATAGGTTGTATAGTAATCGTTAATCAGGAAATCACCGCGTAATTTAGCAATTTTATCAGCGACGCCAGAAATATCATTACCTTCGAAGAAGCCGGATTCAAACTTTGCGTCAACCACGCCAACTTCAGTTTTTAATGTGAAGTCAGTGCTGAGTTGACTGAACAATGCTAGCGTTATGCCGTCGCGCCGGGTTTTATCGAGATTAACATTTTCACCAAAAGGGAGCACG
>Ga0224508_10000261_pt1 | contig 54318 bp, 50 predicted proteins | sample SF_Jan12_sed_USG_4_FD_170157 | JGI IMG/M metagenome (GOLD analysis project Ga0224508, IMG submission 170157) | Sediment microbial communities from San Francisco Bay, California, United States - SF_Jan12_sed_USGS_21 | ecosystem: Environmental > Aquatic > Marine > Sediment | place: USA... | reverse complement strand
GATTGGCGTCGATTTGCAGAAGGACGTCGACATTATTGATCGTGCCTACAACGATTCCGCCGGCGTCACCGCGGAATTCAATCTCAACATGCTGAGACACCTGAACAACAACTACGACGCGAACTTCGATATTCACGCGTTCGAGCACAGCGCTGTCTACGACAAGGACCTGGGTCGCGTAGTGATTAAGTTGATCAGCCAGGCCGACCAGACATTCGAGATCGGCAACACGGAGTTCGCAATGGCCGACGGCGAGGCGATTCTCACCGAGTACTCACACAAGTACACGCTCGACGGTTTTGCACGAATGGCCAGGGGTGCGGGGTTTACCGTCGCCAAGGTGTGGACCGATGCGGCAGGGCTTTTCAGCGTGCAGTACTGCGTACGCGTGTAGGAGCCCGCCCTGCGGGCGACTTGTCGCGGGCAAGGCCCGCTCCTACAACAGAATGGGGACATTCCTGATTAAACGCATTCCTGATTAAACGTACTTTCCGGCCTAATCAGGAATGTCCCCATTAAGTCATTGCGGCGGTACGAATTCCTTGGGCGCCGATGAGCCTTCGCCGAAGAAGAACTTCTCCATTTCGGTCTCGAGGAACTTGCGTGCATCGGGTTCGATGGGCGACAGGCGGTACTCGTTAATCAGCATGGTTTGGTGGCCCAGCCAGCGCTGCCATGCTTCTTTCGATACGTTGTCATAGATACGCTGTCCGAGCTCACCCGGATATGGCGCGTAGTCCATTCCCTCGGCACCTTCTCCCAACATGACACATTTAATCGTGCGTGACATTGCTACTCTTCTTCAGTTGATCAATCAGTTTTCTCACCGGGGCAGCGATGCCGCCGGGCGGCGCTTCGCCAAGCCGGTACCAGGCGGTCGTGTCGCTGTCGGCTACTTTACTCAATGGCGAGTCGACGCGCACTAGTATCGGCTGGATATCGAGATCGTAGTGGCTAAAGCTGTGCCGCAAGGTCTGCCACGACTCTGCGATCGCCGCAGCGCCGTCGAGTTCATCTCTGCACCAACCCTCGATGCTGCGATTGCCGAGTTCCGGCAGGCTCCAAAGCCCGCCCCAGATGCCTGCCTCCGGTCGTCGTTCGAGGTAGATCCCCTCACTGCTCTCTGCAATGATCATGGTTGTCTCCCTCAATGGCTTTTCCTTCTTCGGCTTGCGGCCCGGAAAATCGGCAACAGTTTCCGTCGCATATGCTTTGCAATCCTCGTTGACCGGACAACGGTCGCAATCGGGCTGGCTCCGAGTACAAAGCGTCGCGCCGAGATCCATGATTGCCTGCGTGTATGCGCTGCTTCGTGACTTCGGTGTGTGGCTTTCGGCAAGCGCCCAAAGCCTGTTCGCCACTGCTGTCTTTCCGGGCCAGCCGCCAATCGCTTCATGACGAGCCAACACCCGCTTGACGTTACCGTCCAGGATCGGGTGCCACTGATTCAGCGCAAGCGACAGAATCGCCCCCGCGGTCGATCGTCCGATCCCCGGCAATGCGATGACCTCATCGAAATTCGCCGGAAACACGCCGCCATGATCGTCCCTGACGATCCTCGCCGCCCGATGCAGATTGCGTGCTCTCGCGTAGTACCCAAGGCCAGACCAGTGATGGAGCACGTTATCCAGGTCGGCGTTCGCCAGGGCCGTAACCGTCGGAAAGCTCACGACGAAGCGTTCGAAGTAGGCAATAACGGTCTGCACCTGCGTTTGCTGCAGCATGATTTCCGAGACCCAGATGCGATAGGGGTCCGCGCTTTGCTGCCAGGGAAGATCCTTGCGGCCGGCGACGTCATACCATGCGAGAAGCCGCCGTGAGAAGTCAGTCAAGGCCCGGACCTGGCTTTACCGCCTGTGCGATGACTTCGATCCTGTCGAGCGCATCACCACCATCATTGCGCAATTTGCGCTTGATGATGTAAGGACCGATACCGGGCGGAACCCAGAATTTCGGCTTCATCAGGAGATGATAGGAAACGACCGTGCCGCCGTTTTCTGCCGCAAACGTCCAGGTCTCGTCACTCAGCAGGAAATCGCTGGTCTCGGGGTTCGCATAGGCTCGCAACACCTCGTTCGGCTCAGATTCCACGTATCCTCGACGCTCGAACGTCAAACAGAAAAACCACACACAGCCCTTGTGGCGTATGTAGAACTGCGGGCGGCCCTCTTCATCCGGCTCCACGTCGGCCGATTCCACGATGGTGCTGGAGAATTGCGTTGAAAGGTCCCACTGCCTGAACACATCGTAGACCTGCTGGACCGTGGCATCGAACCACACTTCCGACTTCATCGTGTATCGGCCATCGGCGTAGTCGACGTTGACGCTGCGCATTTCCGCCGCACTTGCCGCGCCCAGTAACAACACGGAGGCCAGCAGTGACGACGCCGCGTATCTCACCTGTCGAACAGGCCCTTGAGCTTGTCCTTTAGCTCGTCCTCGAGGTCTTTTTCCTCTTCTTCAGGTGCACCCTCGGCGGGGGGCTCTTCTGCAGCACCCTCTTCCGCTGCCGGTTCTTCCTTGCTGCCGCCCAGCAGTTTGTCGATCAGACGGCCCTTTACTTCTTCCTCGACTCGCTTCTGTAACATCTTGCCGACATCGGGCTTGACGCTCGGCGAACTCAGCGGGCCCGTGATCTTCAACGGGATTACCGCTTCCGTAAAATCGTCCAGCTCTTCTTCGGAAACGTCCTGCAGCGCTTCCGGTCGTTCCAGAACGCGGGCGGTGAGCTCATAGTCGACCGTTGCAGCGGCCAGGTCGACGTCGCCATGACCACTCAAGCGCATGAAAGGCAACTCGGCAAGCAGGTCATCATTGCGCATGACGCCTTCTTTGACGACGCCGGTTGCCGTCACCGAACTGAACTTCGTCCGCGGCGGTAACTGCGGTTCAGGTGCTTCGCCACCCTTCAGCAACGCGCGAGCGCGTCGCAGTTCATACCAGATATCGGTTCCTTCGTAAGTGCCATCTTTTAGTTCAAACGTCATGTTTCCGGCAAGGCTGCGCTGTATCGCCGACGTGTCGTTGCCGCGTCCGGTGAGGTTGAATCCGCCACTGATTGTGCCGGTCACGTTCTCCTGTTCGAACATCGCGCGCGCCAGGTCCGCAAGATTAACGCCCTGAATTTTTTCATCAAGCGACAACACCGGCATGGCGCCTGCCACATCGATACGCACATCACCGTTGTAGCTGCCACCAAACAACCCTGCTGAAATGGGATGAAGTCGCATGCGGCCGTTCGCCGTGTTCAGACCGAGCACGACATTTTCGAATTCGATATTGCCGAGCGATGCCGATGCGACGCGAAGGTTGCCGCGCGCATTGAGCGGCTGAATCAGATCCGAGGGAATCTCGACCGGCACCGCCCCGGACTCTGCAACCTCCGCTGACTCATCGGCCGGTTCCATATAGCGACCCAGGTCAATACGGTCGGCATCGAGATCGAAACGATAACTTCCGCTTGCACTGCGCGGCACCGAAAGCGCGCCTTTCAACGTTGTGTCATCCAGTTTGATCGTGACACTGCTCAACTCCACGACATTGGTTTTAACGGCCGCCTTTCCTTCGATGAGGACGCTGCTGAGTGCGACCGGATCCGCGGTCACAGGCGCCTCGATATCAAGCAGGTGCATCAGGCTTCTTGGTGAAAATGCGTCGACCCTGATCGCCGCTACGGGCTCGACGGCGCCGGCATACGAGAACGGTTCGAGCTCGGCCTCTATGTCAATGCCCAACACGGTCAGGGCCAGGGCTTGCATCGTGACGACCTGGTCTTCAGTCTGGACCGCAATGTTGTCCGTTTCGAACTGCAGGCGTGTCGGTGATGTAGCGATGCCCTCGACGACGCCCTCGATCTTCAGGCCGTCGAAAACCACCAGGCCGTCGCTCGTATCGAAGGACAGCACCGTATCCATCTCGACGTTGCCGCTGATCCCTGCAGGCTGCATATCGAAGAGAAACGCACCGTTGGCAGGAACCGGTTGTCCGTCGTCCGATACGCGACCAAGCTGCATGTTCATGCCGCTCAACACGTAGGTATCACCGGTCTGTCTATCCTCGTAAGTGATCGTTGTGTCCCTGACATCGACACCGGAAACCTCAATCGCACCGCCTTTACCCGCCGCCGCGTCACCCTCTGCCTCCGGCGTGTCTTCAGCAGCCAGAAGATCATCCCAGTTGGCACCGCCCTGCGGGTTCACCTGGAGATTTAGCGTGAGCGCCTCGAGTTCGGCCGTGCCGATCGCAACTTCCTGGCGCAGCAGCATGGGTAGCAATCGAATACTGAGCTTCGCTCGATCGAACTCCATGAACGGTTTGTCACCGAAGCCCGACGCATTACCCAGTGTCGTGGGCCCGACCTCTATCGCAAGCCATGGGAAGAACGCGAGTGAAACATCACCCTCGATAAGCAGCTCACGCCCGGTCTGTTTGTTGACGGCTTGCGCTATGTCGTCACGAAAATCATTGGGGTCGAAAAACAGGAGCAGAAATACCGCGCCGAGGGCGAAAACAGCGACGAATGCGGCTATCAGCCACGCGAGAATCTTTATGGGTCGGCTCATCTTGGAACCTTCAGTTGGTAGACGGTTAAGAGTAACAAATTGGGCGCAAATTAGGCGTAATCAACCCCCCGAATATGATGCTCCCGACCACAAAAAAGCCGGGCCGCGATCTGCAGCCCGGCGTATCCCGAACAGGGCCCGCAGGCCGCCGTCACTTACGACATAGATTCACGCCGCCGTTCATCGTCGAAAGATCGACACGGCCATCGCCATCTCCTTCGGTAAAGCTCAAGCCCCAGCCCGGCGTGTATTTGCTGGTGCGCTCGGCTTCCGGCCCAAAGCAATTCCGTATGCGGCCGTTGAAAGTATCAACATCGATCTTCGCTGAAATATCGCCAGCGAACTCGACCTCGATATCGCCATTAACCGTCTCTGCAGAAAGTTTGCCGCCCTTGCGAAGCTCCGACCGGAAAAGCAGCTCGCCATTCACCGTGCTCAGGTCAGCACGACTGAAAGAACCTTCGTCGACGACGACGTCTCCACTCACGGACTCGGCACTGACGGTACCCGATACCCGGAAGAGCGTTACGTCGCCGGATACCGTGCTGGCCTCCGTCTCATTGTCACTCTTGTCACCCTCTACCTCTACGTCGCCGCTGACTGACTCCGCCATGACATCATTTGCAGCCGATTCGGTTGTTACGTCACCGCTGACCGTATGCAGGCGTTGCTCGCCCATGACTTCAGTGACATCGATGTCGGCGCTAACGGCGCCCACATCGATCGAGCTGTTCTGCGGAACATTGATGTGCAGATCACTATCGATACCACGCCCACTGTTTTTAGGGCCTTTGACCTTGATCGTGATCTCGTCCTTGTTGCGCTCGAAAACAAGCTCTTCGACATTGCGACCCAGGGTCCCGGTCACTTCGACCTGGTCCCTCGACCAACCGCTAACGGTGACAGAACCCGCGGTGTTCGAAATATCAACATGGCCATCGGGTGCTGCGTCAAGCGTCTTGTCCACTTCCTCGGCTATTGCCGGTAAGGCAAACAGGAAGCTCAAAGCTATTACAGTCAGTTTTTTCATCATCGTTCTCTCTCGCACCTCTGGTTAGCGAATGCGCCAACTAGATATCGTTTCTCATCATGACGTTTCTCGTCAGGCCGCCGACCCTGCGCAGTACCGAGAGCTCTTCCCGATACGCCATGAGCAGCTTCGCCTGTAGCAATGCGTTATCGGGATTCTGCTCGAGGGCCTGGTTGATTTCGAAGATCGCCGTGTGAACCAGTTCGAGGTTCCTCTCAACCTCAGCACGTGATTCCGGCGACAATCGTTCGAGCTCCACATCGAGCTGTGCCGTAAGAGCACTGCGCGCATCCTGGAAGCCGGGTCCCAGGTTGTAGCGACTGCCAAACGATGCCTGCTCGAAAATCAAGTCCGGCGATACCTGCCTGAACGGTTGTTGCTGTCCCTTTACGGTGACGTAGGTCACCGCTGACGAAGCGCCAACCAGCAGAACAATGGCAGCGGCCTGAGCAAACGTCGGCATCCATCCTGACCGCCTCGGCGCATCGATCGCATTGGCAATGCCCGGCCAAAGGTCGCGCTCGGGACGAATCTCCGTGGTCAGCCGTTTAGCGGCCTGCGTCAGTTTGTCATCCTCGAATTCCGTCATGCCTCAAACCCCTGTTGTGTCAGTTGCTGGCTGAGGAGCCTGCGCGCGCGGTGCAATTGCGCTTTACTCGTGCCGGCCGCAATGCCCAGCATGTGTCCGGCCTCGTCATGGCTATAGCCATACACGGCGTGCAGAACGAATACGTGTCGCGCGCGCGCCGGCAGCCGGTTAATAGCCTCCGACAAATCCCGTAGGTCGCCGGCATCGTTGCTGGCCAATGGCGCCGGCGCCGTGTCGGCAAGCACCTCGATCCGGTCCTGCTCCCGCTTCGACTTTCGCATGCGCCCGAGAACCGTGTTAACGGCAATGCGATGCAGCCATGTGGCAAATGCGCTGTCACCACGGAACTTTCCCAGCTTGTTCCACGCCTGAATAAACGCGTCCTGGGTGCAATCTTCCGCCTCACTGACATTGCCCGTCATCCTCAGACAAAGCCCATAAATCTTGTCAACATGCAGTCGATAAAGGGCCTCGAACGCTCGGCGGTCTGATCGCTGTGCCTGCCCGATCCATGCGGCTTCATCGGCGACTGCATCTCTGCTGGTGGAAACCATGTACTGACTATAGTCGCTGGCGTTTGCGGTCAAAAGCGCTGCCAAGTGCTTTTTCTCCCTTTATCGTAACCTTTGGATGCCGGTACGCCGCGAATGGTTTGAAAGGAAGGGCTGACAACACTAAAAAAATCGTTCAAGCGACTGTCTTTGTTTACTATTCTGGTATTATGCGACTGGCCCATCACAAGCTCGGCGGTCACCCCGCGCAACCGAAGAACGAAAACAATATATGGCCTGTATAAAAGCTTGTTCGTATTTAGCCAGGACTGACGACACGACCGGCAAGTTGCCTCTATCGGTTATGGGTTACTGATGTCCGGACACTCGATTCTCTACCTCGGCCGTGGTGAATTCGCTGCCGACTATTTGAGCGAGCTGGAAACGCTACCTTTTTGCACGATGTTGACGCGAAAAACTGTCCTCGCGTTACCCGAAGATGCAGCCTTCGTGGCCGACGTCATTCTTCTCGAGGTCGGACCGTCACTCGCACAAACGGGCGGGTCGCTCAGTAGCATCATCCGCTCACTCGAACCGTACCCGGTCGTTGCGCTGACCCAAAAGAAACAAGAACACCGCGGGATTGCCGCCATGCGGGCGGGTGCGGAGGCTTATATATGCGTCGACGACATCACGCCTGAAGAACAGGACGCCGTTTTCGACCATGCCGTGCAGCGTAGTCTTCTGCAGCGCAGGCTGTCAGACACCGACATGACCGTATTGTCCATTCTCAAGGACATTAACGATGGCGTGATTGTTGTGGATGACGCCGGCCATGTGCTCGATATCAATCCGGCGGCGCGTACGGTTCTCGGCCTCGGGCCTCGCACGCAGCCGGACCCAACATGGGAACAAACCTTTTGCTGCATGGACGAGCACGGCAATAACTACCGAAACTCCGCGGACTTGCCACTCGTACGTGCCCGTAATGGCCAGAAGTTCTCCGGCCAGGTCGCCATTTACCGCGTGCCCAACCAGCCCGACACTGTGCTGAGTCTCAACGGGCAGGGCCTGTTCGACGGCAAACACGAACTGATTGGCGGCGTCATCACCTTCCGCGACATCACGGAACTTACTCGCAAGACCTCCGAACTCGAGAAGCGCGCGCAGTTCGACGAGCTGACCGGCCTGGCCAATCGCAGCCTTTTTACGGAACAGCTGTCACGTGCCGTTGGACGAAGTCAGCGCAAGTCGGCGCCGCTCGCTGTTCTCTTTATCGATCTGGACCGATTCAAGTCAGTGAACGACACGCTGGGACACGACGTTGGTGATGCGCTGTTGCGCGATGTCGGGAAACGCCTCAACAAGAACGTGCGAATCGGCGACTTTACGGGCCGCTGGGGCGGCGACGAATTCGTGGTATGCCTCGAGGACTTCGGTGAAGCCAGCAACGCGGCGGCTGCCGCACAAAAACTCTTGCTGGTGTTGTCCGAGAAGTACCAACTCGGCGATAGCGAAGTGTACGCGACCCCGAGCATTGGCATCGCAATGTACCCGGACTCCGGCGACAACGCCACGCGCCTCATCAAAGCTGCTGACATTGCAATGTACGAAGCAAAGAAACGCGGCGGCGATCGTTTTCAGTATTACTCCAGAGCCCTCAATACGAAGCTGGCACAGCGTGAAGAACTCGAGGTTGGTCTGCGACACGCATTGGTCCGCAACGAGTTTGTATTGCATTACCAGCCACGCATCGATGTATCGAGTGGTCGCCTCATCGGCCTGGAGGCATTGTTGCGCTGGCAGCACCCTCGCTTCGGCCTGTTGGCGCCGGCGCGGTTCCTGCCCTTACTCGAGAACAGCGGACTGATTCACTCCGCCGGCGAATGGATCATTGCCACGGCCTGTCGACAGCTCGCCGGATGGCAACGCCGTTTCGAGCTGCCCGACCTGTCGATCGCCATTAACCTCTCGCCACAACAGCTCATGCACGATCGCCTGGTTCAGGCGGTTGCCAAGTCGCTCGAAGATACAACGCTTGATCCGGGCTGTATCGAACTCGAAATCGGCGACGGCGATATGGTGCACAAGCGCAGTATCGAGCTGGAAACGCTGCGCGGCTTGAGAAAGCTCGGCGTGCGACTTTCGCTCGATCATTTTGGCACTCGTGATGTGTCCTTCGAATCACTCGACAACGGCTTCATTGATAGTTTTGTATTGGACCAGTCGCTGATTTCTGATGTCGAAGAAAACAACAGCCATCAACGCATTGTTCGCGCTGCGATCGCTATGGCGCAAGGTCTCGATATCGAGGTGGCGGCTGAAGGTGTCGAGACGCTAACGCAGCTCGAATTCCTGAGAAGCTGTAATTGCGACCTGGCGCAGGGCTTTCTGATCAGCAAACCCATGCAGCCCGAGAAGGTCGCCGCGATCCTACGAAGTGAAATTGCCGGCACCAGCCTCCTCGCGCGCGGAATGCCGTAGCCCAGAACTCACCGTCCACCACCCACTATTTTGACCGCGGCGGTGAGGGACGGTGAATCTGCAGGAGCCCCCGTCTCATAAGCGCGACTATGTCTTCGGCCGGATGGGCTTCGATCATCGCGACCCGCGGTCGCGCGCAAGGCGCGCTCCTACAGTTTGTAGCACCGGCGCTGACTCAGCGTGCTGCCCGAGGGCTGCGCTTGGGGAGTTCCTCGAGCGTCGTGCTCCGCGACGCGACGCAGGGAAGCCAAAGCAAGCGGAGCCCGATGCGAGCGAGGCAGGACGCCGAGCGAGGTTGAGCGAGAGGAAGCTCCCCAAGCGGGGCCCGCGAAGTATGGGGTGGGTGGTAGCCTAGTCGGCGGCCGCGCTGCAATTCCAGCAGGCGGCGAATTGCCCCTCGTTTTCCTCGCCGCAGTGTTTACACCGCCACGATGCGCTCGGGCTTTCCCCGTCCACCGAGTTAATCAACTGCGTGGCCCGATCGAAGTCGAGATCGTTGACCACCCAGAGTTCCGGCCAGGTCTCGACGAACGGCATTTCGCCCAGTATTGAACCGAGATGCTCATTACGAATCTTCGTCGGAATACCTTCCGCCGCAAGCAGGTTTTTGTAGTGATTGATCGTGATCAGCGATTCCGAGGACGTCAGCTTTTTCATGCGCCGATCAAAGACCGCAGATAGGGTTGCGGATCATCGCCGCGTTCCAGGACCTCAACCAATGCCGAGCCGACTATCGCGCCCGCCGCATGCTTACCCACGGCCAAAACATCGGCAGGCGCCCGAATACCGAAACCCGCGCATACCGGCAGGGAAGACAGCTTCGCAACCTTGTCCAGGTAGTCCGCAAGGTCGTCCGGAAGGCCCACGTCTCCACCGGTGATGCCCGTGATAGTCACGGCGTAGACGAAGCCACGTGATGCATCGCAAAGCGTTTGCAGTCGCTGCTCGGGCGTCGCGGGTGTTACGAGCTGAATGAGTCCCAGGCCCCTGGCTTCCAGCGCGGCCCTGATTGCTGCGCTCTCCTCGAATGGCAGGTCCGGAACGATAAAGCCACACACGCCCGCGGCCAATGCACGATCCGCAAGTTCGTCATAACCGAACGCAAGCAACGGGTTCAGGTAAGACATCATGACCAGTGGGGCATCGATCTCACCATTGGCCGAATCGAGCTGATCGAAAATCCACTTGAGGCTGACACCCTTTCGCAGCGCCTCGAAACTCGAGCGCTGAATCGTCATACCGTCCGCCATCGGGTCGGAAAACGGAATGCCCAGTTCGACCACATCGCCAACCGCCGCGATCGCCTTCAAGGTGCTGATGAAACCGGCCGGCTCCGGATAGCCGGCCGTGATAAACGGCACGAGCCCCGGCCTGCCGGATTGGGTCGCAGCATCGATCGCTGCACTTATGCGTTCATGCGCTTGCACGGTTTCTTATCCTCGCCGGGTATTTGGTCAGTGTCGGCATGTCCTTGTCGCCGCGGCCCGAGTTGCCAATCAGTATGCGCTTGCCCGGATGTTGTTCCGCGTATTCTTTCGCAGCGGCGAACGCGTGCGACGTTTCGAGTGCCGTCAATATGCCCTCGCTGGCGCACAACTCTTCCAGCGCTTCCAGTGCCTCGTCATCGCTTGCCGAAATATATTTGACACGTCCGGTTGCCTGCAGCAACGCATGCTCCGGTCCTACGCCGGAATAGTCGAGCCCTGCCGAAATGGAGTGCGTTTCCTGCACCTGCCCGTCGTCGTCCTGCAGGATGATCGTGTAAGAGCCCTGCAAGACACCGGGTGTGCCGGTTGCAAGCGTCGCCGCGTTCTGCCCGAGACCGTTGCCCGTTCCGCCGGCCTCGACACCAATCAATTCGATGTCGTCGCCAAGCAGCGGATAGAACAGGCCGATGGCGTTCGACCCGCCGCCGACGCAAGCGAACGCGACGTCCGGTAAGCCTCCTGCAAGATCGATCATCTGTTGGCGTGCCTCTTGCCCGATAACCGATTGCAGCTCACGCACGAGATACGGGTAGGGGTGTGCCCCGACCGCCGATCCCAACAGGTAGTAGATGCCTTCCGGATCCGTTACCCAGGTTCTCATCGCTTCGTCGATCGCGGCTCTCAACGTCTTGTCGCCGGTTTCCACCGCCACCACTTCCGCACCGAGCCGGTGCATACGATCAACATTCGGCGATTGGCGCTCCATGTCGACGGCACCCATGTACACGCTGCACGGCAATCCGACGCGTGCGCAAGCCGCGGCCGACGCGACACCGTGCTGCCCGGCGCCGGTTTCTGCGATGATTCGCTTCGCACCAAGCCGCTTGGCAAGAATCGCCTGGCCAATCGCATTATTTATTTTGTGCGCGCCAGTGTGCGCAAGATCCTCGCGCTTCAGCCAGACCTCTGCGCCCCAGCTTTCGCTCAGCCGCGGCGCGAATGTCAGTGCCGTGGGCCGGCCGACCCATTCGTGCAGCTCCTTCTGGAACTCCGCCTGAAACGTCGCTTCGTGCAGATGCTCTTCCACCCCCTTTTCCAGTCGTTCGAAAGCCGGCACCAGCGTCTCCGGCACATAACGACCGCCGAACGGACCGAATCGGCCACGCTCATCGGGCAACTCACCTCGCAAGGCCGCCTCGAGGAGCGTCGACGCCTCATCGGCTTGCAACAATGCACTCATAACCTTCTCTCCGCAGCTCTCGCCGCAACAATGAACTCTCTTATAAGTTGTGAATCTTTCTGACCGGGCGCCGATTCTACGGCGCTGGACACGTCGACGCCGAACGGCCTGACCGTTTGTATCGCTATCGCGACATTCTCCGCGCTCAACCCGCCGGCGAGGATCATCTGACCGGAACGAGCCAGATCGGCGGCAGCGGACCAGTCCACCGTCTGCCCGTGACCGCTTTTCGGTCCCTCGTAGACGTAGGTTCCGGGAGTATCGGGTGTTGATCGTCCTTCTCGAAATACGGGCCAGCATTCCACAGACTGCGGTATCTCGAGGTCGTCAAGGTCTTCAGCATCGGTTTGCAGAACGTTGGGTTCAAACCTCTGCAGTACGTCTTGCCATTCTTCGTTCGCGGGATGCATCATGACAGCAACGCGTTTGACCGTGCTCGGCACAATATCGCTGATCGATCGTGCAATCTCGGGCGTGACTATGCGAGGCGATTCTGCGAAGACGAAGCCAAGCGCTCCGGCGCCGGCCTCCACAGCTTCGGCAACGTGCCGTTTGTCGCGCAGCCCGCAGATCTTTACGAGCAGGCTCAAGAAACGACCCGCGCGCTACCAGCGTTGCGCATGGCGGCGACCAAAGCCGCAGGATCGTCGCTTCGCATCAACGCCGTTCCGACCAATGCCAGGCGGTAGCCATAGCCTGCAACCCGCGCCGCGTCATCCGCAACCCGCAACCCGCTCTCGGCAACACAAGGTGCATCCGGCAACAGCGGCGCGAGATTTTTCAGGCGGTCGCCATCGACCTCGAGTGTGCGGAGATTTCGTGTGTTGACGCCGATCAGCAACTGTCCTGACTTCGCGCGCTCGGCATCATCCGTGTTATCCAGCAGTTTCGATGAACGCGCCAGGTCTTCTTCGTCGAAGGACTCGAGCAGTACGAACATCCCGTGCTGCCATGCAACGTCGAGCATCTCTCGAAGCTTGGCATCAGACAACATGGTCGCTATCAGCAAAACGCCGCTCGCCCCTGCCTTGCGTGCCTCCAGTACCTGCACGGGATCGACCAGGAAATCCTTGCGCATGACGGGTGTTCCAGGTACTGCGGCGGCAACTTCCTCGAGGTGCGCGAGATCGCCTGCGAAATGACTTGGCTCGGTCAGGACCGATATAGCCGCGGCACCACCGGCGACATACTTCCTGGCTTGCTCCACGCGGTTGCTGGCTGGCGTCGCCAGATTGCCCTCGGCGGGCGAGCGGTCTTTTATTTCTGCAATGACATCGAATCCGGTGAGTCGCAGAGCTACGAGCGGCTTGTCGAAGTCGGCCGCCGAAAACCTCGGTTCGACCCCGATTAATCGATCGGCACTTTTGGTTGCCATGGTTTGCAGGAAGTCACTCATCCGCTGCGGAAGTGCTCGCGCATCTTCTCGAGGAACGCCGTGGCCCTGCCGTCGTCTATCGCGGCTGCGGCCTGAGCCACCCCGTCCACAGGATCTTGCGCTTCACCCTGCACCTCGAGCACCAGCGATACCCCCATCAGCAGGGCGTCCCGGTGAGCGCCCTTATCCTCTCCGGAAAACACGCGGATCAGCTCTTTCGCGTTATGTTCCGCGTCACCACCCGCGAGGTCGTCCGGACGGCATCGCTGCAGCCCATAATCTTCCGGCGATCGTGTCGTTTCGGTGACAACCCCCGGCCTTACGTCGAACAAGCAGAAGTCGCCCGCCGGCGTAGCCTCGTCCCATCCCGGCTCGCCGTGGACAACGAACGCTCTCTCCAAAGGCATGCCGGCCAGCGTGTCGGCCATCAACCTTGCGGCCTCTTTACTGTACGCGCCGATAAGCTGAAACGGCGGGGCCGCCGGATTGGTCAGCGGGCCGAGGATGTTGAATACGGTCCGTACAGAGAGTGCGCCCCGAATCGGCATCACGGCCTTCATCGCCGGATGATAGGCCGGTGCAAACAGGAACGTGAAGCTGGTTGCGTTCAGGCAATCCACGGCTTCCTTCTCCCGCAGTGGCAGCGGCATACCGAGGCACTCGAGCATGTCTGCGCTGCCCGAGCGGCTGGAGACAGACCGGTTGCCATGCTTCACCACGCGCGAGCCGACCGCGGCGGCCAGGAGGCCGGTGCCCGTTGAGAGGTTCAGGCTGCCAGAGCCATCGCCACCGGTACCGACCGTGTCGACCGTCGGTGCGCCGGCAGGTATTTGCGGATGCACCGCAAGTTCTCGCATTGCCGTGGCGAATCCGCGTATCTCATCGGCCGTCTCTCCTTTGGCGCGCAGCCCGGCAAGCAGTGCGCCCGCCAGCGCGGATGGCAACTCGCCTTCGGCGAGCTTGTACATCAACTTGTAAGCCCGCTGCTCCGTGAGCGAATGGCCGTCAAGCAGGCTGTCGAGCAGCTCGCTGTATTCCTTGTTCATTCTTGACCCTTCGACGGTTTGCCCATCCGCATGAAGTTCACCATCAACCGATCCCCTTCCGGCGTCAACACACTTTCGGGATGAAACTGCACGCCTTCGACAGGCAAGGTCCTGTGCCTGACGCCCATGATCTCTCCGCGGTCAGTCTGCGCCGTAATTTGCAGGGACTCCGGCAACGAGCCCTCCTCGGCACACAAGGAATGGTAACGACCGACCTCGAAGGGATCAGGCAGGCCCTCGAAAATCGTGCGGCCGTCGTGACTGACCATCGAAGTCTTGCCATGCATCAGTCGCTCCGCGCGGACGATTTCGCCACCTTGCTGTTCGACGATACACTGATGTCCCAGGCATACGCCCAGAACGGGGATACGCCCGGCAAACGCCCCGATCATTTCCATCGACACACCTGCGTTCGAAGGTCGGCCCGGCCCCGGTGAGATCACGAGATGCGTCGGTGCCAGAGCAAGGCCCTCGTTAACGCTGATTGCATCGTTTCTGTAAACCATGACATCCGCGCCGTGCGCCGCAAACGCCTGTACGAGGTTGTAGGTGAACGAGTCGTAGTTATCGACCAGCAACATGCGCACATGGCCAAAGGACTGCTGATCTGCCATCACAATCCCTCTCCAGCGATTTCCAGGGCACGCCTCAGTATGGCGCTTTTCGCGAGGACCTCCTGATACTCCCTGGCCGGGACCGAGTCGGCAACGATACCGGCCCCGGCCTGAAAGCTGTACTCGTCGCCCGAGAACACCAGCGTTCGAATCGTAATGGCCTGATCCATGTCCCCGCCGAGGCCAAAGTAGCCCGCCGTGCCTGCGTACAGACCGCGCCCCACCTGCTCCATCTCTTCGATGATTTCCATCGCCCGAACCTTGGGTGCGCCAACGAGCGTGCCGGCAGGAAAGCTCGCTGCAAACAGGTCGAACTGATCAAACTCGTCGTCGAGCTCGCCTCGTACACCGCTAACGATGTGCATGACATGGCTGTAGCGCTCGATAGCCCGATAGGGGTCGACGTGCACCGACCCGGCGCGCGCGACGCGGCCAAGATCATTGCGCGCCAAATCGACCAGCATGACGTGTTCCGCCGCCTCCTTCGGGTCGGCCAGCAGCGCCTCCTCGTTGGCCCGATCTTCCTCGCGCGTGGCTCCTCGCGGCAACGTGCCTGCGATCGGCCGTAGTGATGCCCTGTTGTGGTTGAGTTTCACCAGCGCCTCGGGCGACGAGCCCACGACCTGCAAATCGTCGAAATCGAAATAGAACATGTACGGAGACGGGTTCAGCAGGCGCAACGCGCGGTAAACCTCGAACGGCGGGACATTGGTTTTACCGCGAAACAAGATCGACAGCACGATCTGATAAATATCGCCGGCGGCGATGTACTCCTTGCACGCATTGACCCGATCCGAGTATTCCTGTTCAGTCAGGCTTGCCTCGGCCGGCGTGATTGAGACATCGCCTCTGCTCGCGGGTATCGGGCCGCGAAGTTGCCGAATAACCTCCGCCCTGAGGCGTTGCCGGTCACTTTCGGGTCCGTCATGCAGCAACGCGACACGGCGTGTCAGGTGATCGAACACGAGCAAGGACGAAGGCGCAACGAACGCAGCATCCGGGATGCTTGTTTGTGGCTCGGTGTCCTGAGGCAAACGTTCGAACAGGCGCACGACGTCATAACCGGATACGCCGACAAGGCCGCCTGCGAAGGGCAGATCATCGTCGGGCTTCGGCCTCGGTGCGAACTCCAGCACCCTACGCAAGGAATCGAGATATTCGTGCTGGTCTTGTGGTCTCGGGTGCACCTCGCCCTTAATGCGGAGCGCCGACAGGTCCATTCGAACTTCGACAGCGTCGCCGAAGCCCAGGAACGAATAGCGTGCCAACCGTTCGCCGCCTTCGACGCTCTCCAGAAGAAAGCGCGGGCGCATGGCCTTGAGCTTCAGGTAGGCCGATACCGGCGTGTCCAGGTCGGCCGCTATGTCAAACGGTGCTTGCATAAGTCGTTCTCAGGTCAACGTCGCTCTCGCACATTCCTGTGGAAAAAAAAAGCCCATCGCTGTGGTCGGCAGAGATGGGCTTTGGTCTTATTTGCTCAGCTAAAAGTCAGCCAGCCACCCCCTCATTTACGGGCAGCCACCACCAGTTGTTTGCGATCTGAGCATTCATGCGACCGAGTATTACCGGCGGCCCGGCGCTGCGTCAAGTGCCCGGGGCTACAGGTCGTACAGGAATGGCAGCACCAGGGAGAAGCCCAGCCACATTATCAGCGTAAGCGGGATACCGACTCGCAGAAAATCTGCGAACTTGTAACCACCGGCACTCATCACCAGCAAATTGGTTTGATAGCCGTACGGCGTCGCAAAACTCATGTTCGCGCCGAACAACACGGCCAGAATGAAGGGCTCGGGACTGACCCCGAGTTGTTGGGCAATGCTGATACCGATCGGCGTGCCGATAGCCGCCGCCGCATTGTTCGAGACGACGTTGGTCATGATGGTCATGAGCAACAGGAACGCACTGAGAATCATGGGCGCCGGCAGCCCGGACGCGCCGTGCACGAAACTAACGGCAATATAATCTGCCATGCCCGTGCCCATCAGCGCCTTGCCCAAAGCGAGTGCTGCCACAATGATCATGATGACGGGAATCGACAGCGCATTAACCGCATCGCGCCAGCCCAGGCATCCCGTCACAATCATGAGCCCCAGGCCAATGAGCGCACTCACCGAAATCGGCAGGATGCCGAGAGCGGCGGCCAACACGACGAATCCCATGATCGCAAGTGCACGCTTGGCATGGTGCGTTTGTGGCAGGTTCGTCGTGCCGTCGAGGACCAGCATCGTGCCGCTTCCCTTCAGGTTCGAGATCGCTTCGCCCGACCCCTGTACCAGTAGAACGTCGCCCGCGCGCAGGCGGATCAGATTCAGGTCGCCGGTAACCTGTGAACTCGGCGCACGAGCTCGATGCAGCGCAAGCGGCAGCAGGCCGTAGCTATTGCTGAATCTCGCGGCCGCCAGGCTGCGTAGGTGAAGCGGCGACCCGCGTGTAACCACAACTTCCGCCAGCTGCTGGCCCTCCGCCGTGAGTGGCGTCTGTTCATCGACCGGGTGCTCGCTGTCGGAAATGTTAAAGAGCGTTGCACCCAGCAACTGCTCGTAATGTTTCAGGTTGTCCGGCGAGTCCTTGACGAACAGCCTGTCGCCCGGCTGCATCTTCACCGATGGCAGCTTTGCGAGAAACAGCGATTCCGAACGCTGAATCTTGTCGATGCGGAGATTGCCGTCGGCTTTCGCAAGGATCTCGGAGAGGGACCTGCCATCCGCGAATCCGCCTTCTTTTACGTGCAGCTGGGCACTGAAGATTCGCGGCGACGTGTCCGCCATCGGCGGCGCACGATCAGGTATCAGGCGCGGAGCAACCAACCACAGGAAAAACAATCCCACACCGCCAACGATTGCCACCGGCAAGACCCACTCGAACATGCTGAATTCGTGCATCCCCATGTCACGGGAGATGCCGACGACCAGCAGATTGGTCGAGGTGCCGATCGTCGTCGACATGCCGCCAACAATGGTCGCCAGCCCCATCGGCAACATGACGCCCGAGACCGGGAACTTGGAACGCAATGACGCGCCGACGAGTATGGGCATGAGCAACACCACGATTGGCGTGTTATTCATGAAGGCGCTGAGAATCGCGCCGGCAACCAGCGTAGTCAGAAGGGCGAGCACCGGCCGCGTCGACCATGCCCGACCGACGACCGTCGCCAAAGGCTGCAAAGCACCTGTTGTTTCGAGCGCCTTGCCAACCATCATGAGAACGCAAATTGCGACGAGTGCTTCGTTGCCAAAACCGGCGAAAAAATCGATTGGCCCGAGAAGAATTACCTCGCCACCCCTGGTATAGGGGAATAGCTGAAACCCGGCAACCAGCAGTATCAGTATGGTCAGCGAAGAAGATTCAAGCGGAATGTTGTCGCGCGTAAACAAAAAAAGCGCGAAGACCGTCAGTATCAGAACGGCTATGCCATGAGCGTCAGGTGTGATCGGTTGCAATGCGTTCCCTCAATCGATTGCTCCGGCAGGCGGTGTCTGACGTTATCCTAGATCATACCTGTTTCGCAATCCGTCCCGCATCGCGGCTGCACCGCAAAATTGCGCTTACACGCTCATAGAAGCGCCTGAATTCATTGATACTCCAGTGTGAAATATCGACGTCCCGCTGAAACGACAGACAGTTCGCGCACCGCAATAGTGGCAGCAGATCAACGTATCGCGAGTCAGCGGGCTGGTCCTGGGGAAACACGTCCCACGCAGACATGGTTATAAGGTTGCGATGCCGAAGCGCCGTTTGATCGACGGCACGCCGCCAGCGAAGCTTCATCTCGTTGCCACTGGCGAGGATTTTCGCGCCCGCCGCATCCACAGCGGGGCAATAACCCCTCTCTCTGGCCAGAACTTGTGACCTCGCACGCAGTGTTCTGTTAATGAAATCGGCAAGCTCCTCGAGTTCCGTGAGCGTCCGGAATGCGCGCGGATCCGCGCCGCGCCGTTTGACCAGATTGCCCCACCCACGAATCTCGATGGCGAGGCGCCTGTTGAGCCAGCTGTCGAACTGAATGGCCGGCGACGGCCAGTCGCGGGAATCATGCAGCGAGTCACCGCGGTCCACGCAGTCGTTGAGCGCCCTTTCAAGGGCGTTCAACCTGATGTCACCGTTATCGCGGGTGAAATGCAATACGTCGACCCGCATCGGAATCCAGGCAGAATTCTGCGGGACCTGAATGCCGGTCGACGACAGAATGGCGTCAGCATTCTCTTCTGCCAGCAGCGGGCAAGCCGAAGACACGACCGTCGGCAGCACGACGCTGACCGGCACCACATCACGCATGTGCCACAGGTGCTGCCAGATACGGTCCTCGGAGCCTCTGGACCGCGTCGCGCTGGTATCAATGACGAAGAACATGACGGCTATCTTGCGATCGTCGCGAGTGTCTCGCCGCCGTTCTTACTGGGCAGAAGTTTGAGATTTTGGGACCAATTGTAATCCGGGTCTGGCGTGTTTCCCCTTGCGGGTGTACCTTCTGCGACGTAAGCGAGGACGGGAACACCGGCGAGACGCGCCTTGTGGTCAACCGCTTCACAATTCGCTGAACCTGCCAATATCAGCGTGACGGAGTACCAGATGCCTTCTTTTGATGTAGTCAGCGACTTCGACGCACACGAAGCGCGTAATGGCGTCGATCAGGCGAATCGCGAAGTCAGCACTCGATTCGACTTCAAAGGTACCGGATCGAAATACGAACTCGAGGAACAGATCATATCGTTGACGACGCAGTCCGACTTCCAGCTCAAGCAGATGATCGACATCCTGCACCAGAAACTTTCGAAGCGCGGCGTTAACATAGCCTGCCTCGAAGAGCAGGAACCAGAGTTCTCCGGCAATGAGGCGCGACAAAAAATTATTCTGCGGCGTGGCATTGATACCGATAGGGCGCGTAAACTAGTGAAACAGATCAAAGCGGCGAAACTCAAGGTGCAGGCTGCAATCCAGGGCGATAAGCTGCGGATCAGCGGCAAGAAGCGCGATGATCTGCAAACCGTTATCAGCATGCTGAAAGAGACCGATATCGGGCTCCCACTACAATACGAGAACTTCCGAGACTAATTAACTCCCACACATAAGAATAAGAACAATGGGTTCCGGGATTCACAAATTACTTCGCCGTCAGGACATCACGTTCGAAGACAAGGATCAGGCGCTGCGTGACGATGTCCGTACGCTGGGCGCAATGCTCGGCGAGCTTATTCTCGAACAGAACGGCGAAGAACTGTTCGAAATCGTCGAAAACGCCCGCCTGCGCGCGATTCGCCGCCGTGAGGACAACGAGAAGACGGGCGAGGAACTCGCAAAACTCGTTCATAACCTTGACCCGGACCTGGCGCTGCAGCTGATCCGCAGTTTTTCGACCTACTTTCAGATGGTCAACACGGCCGAAAAAGTGCACCGCATTCGCAGGCGGCGCGAATATCTGCGTGATGCCGAGCTGGACCAGCCAGGTGGTCTCGAAGACACGCTGCTCAAACTGAAAGCATCCGGCATGGGGGTTGACGATTTGGAGGCATTATTCGACTCGATGTTGATCGAGCCGGTTTTTACGGCGCACCCGACTGAACCAACTCGCCGCACGATTCTCCGCAAAGAACAGAACATCGTCAAACACCTTGTCGAACTTCTGAATCCGACGATGACGCCACAGGAGACGAACGTTTCGTGGCAGAATATTCGGCGTATTGCGACTACCGGTTGGCAGACGGACGAGCACCCGTCCGAGCAAATGACCGTGGCCGATGAGCTCGAGCACGTGCTGTTCTTCGTCACCGACGTCTTGTACCGAACGATACCGCCATTTTACGAAGACATTCGCGCTGCGGTCGATCGCATCTATGACAATGCCGGCGAGCAAATACAGCTTCCGAGCTTCGTACGATTCGCCTCCTGGGTCGGTGGCGACATGGACGGTAATCCTAACGTCAATGCCAAGACCATCCGCGCCACTCTCGCGCGGCAGCGCTCGCTGATTCTCGATCTTTACTACAAAGAGTGTGCGGCGATCAGCGCCAAACTCAGCCAGTCCATCGGTCGGGCTAATTTCAGTCAGGGCATGCTCGACAAGATCGAGGAGTATCGCGGCATCTTCCCGAATGCCTACCATGCCGTTCCGGCCCGCCACCGGGACATGCCGTATCGCGTATTTATGCGCCTTATACAACAGCGTCTGCAGTCAACCTACGACGACGACATTTTTCCTTACGAAAAAGTCGATCACCTGATTGCCGATATAGAGCTGATCGCCGAAAGCCTGTCGTGCAACAAGGGCAAGCACGGCGGTTTGTTCTCCGTGCAGCGGCTGCTGCGGCGTATCCGCACATTCGGCTTCCACCTGGTGACACTGGATGTGCGTCAGGATTCCCATGTGCATCGACGCGTGGTCGCCGAATGCCTGGGTGACGACGATTGGCTTGAGCGGTCGCCAGACGAGCGCGCCGAACGCATTATCGAAGCCATAGAATCGCGCGAAAGCGCCCCGATGAACCTGAGCACCCGGTCACGAAAGACAATCAGTGTGTTTCAGGCCATCGCGTTCTGCCGCAGAAAATACGGCCCGAAGGCCATCGGTCCATTCATCGTCAGCATGACGCAAGGCGCTGACGATATCCTGTCCGTCCTGCTGCTCGCGCAGTGGGGCGAGTTTCACAACCGTCGCGACGAAGTGCCGCTTGATATTGCGCCGTTGTTGGAAACTGTTGATGACCTTCACAACGGCCCGGATATTCTCAGAACGCTGCTGGGTACGGAATTGTATCGCGAACACCTGGAGCGACGGGGTAATCGCCAGACAGTCATGATCGGTTACTCGGACAGCAATAAAGACGGCGGCCTCGCATCAGCGCGATGGGCGCTGCAAAACGCCCAGGAAACGCTGGTAAATACCGTCGAATCTCAGGGTGTCGAGCTGACGCTGTTCCATGGCCGCGGCGGTACTATCAGCCGTGGCGGCAGCAAGACGCACGTTGCTGTACTTGGTGCCCCTCCGGGCACGGTGAACGGGCGCCTGCGTGTTACGGAGCAGGGCGAGATCATCAATGAGAAGTACGGTCTGCGTGGTATAGCGCTGCGCACGCTCGAGCAGGTGGCCGGCTCCGTGGCCCTTGCGACCGCCATGCCGACACACCGTGGCAATGACATGCCGGAATGGCACGAAATGATGGACGTTATTGCCGCAGAGAGTCGGAGCGCCTACCGCAAACTCATTTATGAGACGCCTCAGTTCTATGAGTACTTCAGAAAGGCGACGCCGATCGACGTGATCGAACGGATGCGCATCGGATCACGACCGTCATCGCGGCGCTCGCAGTCCGGTATCGAGGACCTGCGCGCGATTCCGTGGGTGTTTGCCTGGACCCAGGCACGATTCGTACTCCCGGGCTGGTACGGAATCGGTAGCGGACTCGCAAAGGCTGCCGAACAGTTTGACGACAGCGCGTTTCGCGAAATGTTGTCTGAATGGTATTTTATCCGCTCACTGGCTGCTGACGCCGAGATGGTGCTCGCCAAGTCCGACCTTGGAATTGCAGAACTGTATTCACGGCTCGCGGGTGACCTGCATGAGCAGTTCTACCCGATCATCGAGAAAGAATTCCAACTCACCAGTGACTTGATCCTCGAATACTCGGATCACGATAATCTGCTGGCGGGTGACGTTACGCTGCAGCGCGCAATCATGCTGCGTAACCCGTATGTTGACCCGATGAGCCTGATGCAGGTGGATCTGTTATCACGGTGGCGCGCGACGAATCGCGAAGATGAAGAATTGTTCGCGGCGTTACTCGCGAGCATCAACGGCATCGCGCAAGGGCTACAAAACACGGGCTGAACCGACCACCCGCTACCACGCATTAATCCGGCCGCGGGCTCCGATTGTCGCGAGCCGCGATCGCGCGCAAGGCGCGCTCCTACCAGATTCCCCGGCGATCGACGCCGCGGTGAGTATGGTGGGTGGTGGATGCTGGTGAGGTGGCGTTCAGGTATCGATGAAGCTCGCAAATTCGTCGAGCGATTTTCGTTTGATGTCGGGCACGCGAGCATCGTCGGCCGGATAACCGGCCACGAGTAGCAGGAACGGCCGTTCGCTTTTTGGTCGATCGAGTATTTCGTTGAGAAATTTCATCGGACTCGGCGTGTGCGTGAGCGTTGCGAGACCGGCCGTATGTAGGGCCGTGATCAGAATGCCGGTGGCCAGGCCTGTCGATTCGGCCGGATAGTAGTGTTTCACCTTGCGGCCGTCAGGCAGCTCCCCGAACTTTTGCAGGAACACCGCGATCAGGTACGGCGCCGTTTCGAGGAATGGCTTTTGCTCGTCAGTGCCCAGCGGCTCCAGTGCCGCCAGCCATTCCTCGGAAGCTCGATGTGTGTAGAACTCGCGCTCCTCTACCTCGGCCGCCTCGCGGATCTTGCGTTTCGTCTCCGGCCCACTGACAACGGCAAAGTGCCAGGGCTGGAGATTGGCCCCGCTGGGGGCCGTATTGGCCGCCCTGAGAGCAGTCTCGATAATGTCCCTGGGAACGGGCCGATCGGAAAAATCACGGACAGTACGGCGCCGATTGATGTCGACATAAAAATCGTTGAGTCGCTGTCGCATTTCATCGACCGGATACTCCCGGTAATCGGCCAGCGGAATGGTTGGGTAGTTGCTCACAATGATGCCTTTCTCTGATTGGCGACAATACACTAGTCGTCATGCCCGGCGAGTTTTTGCAGGACGCTCCACTCTTCGGTTTCGTTCTCCGATACGGCTCGACCCAGCATTGAGATGCCCGCCTCATGCACTGACTCGGGCCTGCCGGTAATCAGTGGATGCCACTCCGGCAAGTCCTGACCCCCCGACAATCTTCTGTACGCACAGCTCGCGGGTAGCCACCGAAAAGCTTCCGGACGATCCACTGAAAGCACGAGGCAATCGGCGACACGCTTTGCCCGCGACGCGTAATCGGTACAGCGGCAGGTCTCGACATCCAGCAGGCGGCAGGCGATTTCCGTGTAATACACTTCGCCCGTATCCTCATCTTCCAGTTTGTGCATGCAGCACAGCGCACAACCGTCGCACAGGGAATCCCACTCTGCCTGGGTCAGCTCCGCCAGGGATTTGCGTTTCCAGAATTGATCCGTCATCGTCCCGTACTTTGCTTCACCGAGCATCGAATATCCACATGAAAGCCGTGTTCCTAGACTGGGCGACGATGGGTCCTGGCCTCGATACGAGCCAGCTACGCGAACTGCTGCCGGAGCTCGAGGTATTCGAAGTCACCGAGGATCACGAGGTCGCACCACGTATTCGGGAGGCGCAATTCGTCCTCACCAACAAGGTTCGACTGACTGAAGACCTTCTGGGGGCCTGTCCAGAGCTTCGATTTGTCGGCCTGACCGCGACGGGAACAGACAATGTTGATCTTGAAGTTGCAGAACGCCATGGTGTTGCGGTCTGCAATATTCGAGCCTATTGCACTCAGTCGGTGGTCGAACATGTCTTCGGCTGCCTGCTCAATCTCACACACAGTTTTGGCAAATACGCGGCCGCGGTACGCGCCGGTGAATGGCAGGAATCGGATGATTTCTGCCTGCTTAACTTTCCGATTCGCGAGCTGTCCGCGATGACGCTCGGCATCGTCGGTTACGGGGCATTGGGTAAAGGTGTGGCGACTGCCGGCGCCGCGTTCGGCATGGATATCATCGTCTCGGTTCGGCCGGGAACAAACGATATCAGCGACGACCGGGTTTCGTTCGAGGAGTTACTCACCCTCTCCGACGTCATCTCTCTGCACTGCCCGTTGAACGACGACACACGGGGACTGTTCGGTGCTGACGAATTTCTCAAGATGAAGAACGACGCAATTCTGATCAACACGGCACGCGGCGGACTCATCGATTCCGCGGCCCTCGCCGAAGCCTTGCGTTACGGGCAGATTGCAGCCGCGGCCATCGACGTCCTGCCCAAGGAGCCTCCCGTGCACGGCGATCCGCTGCTGGACTACGAGGGCGACAACCTGATCCTTACACCGCACATTGCGTGGGCCACGAACGAAGCGCGTCAGGCGGCCATCGACGAACTCAGTGCGAATGTCGAAGCGTTTATCGAGGGTCGCAAACGCAACCGGGTGGTCTGATCAGGCGCCGATTATCTGCCGCGCCCACTGCACGATCTGGCGCACCCGCGGCGACCCGAGGTCATAGGCCTCATCAAACGTCACCCAGCGCCACTCATGATGCTCAGGCTGGCCGGTTTCGGGCGAGATCCCCATTTCGACCGCTTCCTGCCTGGTACTCGCAATATAGTACCTTGCGACCTTGCCACGGCTGTACGGCCCGGTCTCGAAGAAACGTTCGCCCCAGTCGAACGCAAGCTCGGAGATGCCGGTTTCCTCGTTAACCTCGCGTAGTGCTGCGCGTATCGGCTCTTCGCCCTGCTCTCGAATACCCTTTGGAAAATCCCAGTGATGGTAGGCGCGCAGCATCAGTGTCATCCAGCCCTGCTCTGTCTGACGCGCAAGCACGACGCCACAAGAAAGTTTCTGCTCGGTCACGCCGCCCATCGCAGCACCTCCGCCGGGGCCGCGTTAACCGCGCCGCGAGCGGCAAAGAAACCGCTTATGCAGACGAGAAATACTCCGGCGGTCAGACCAACAACCCACAGCAGGGGATTGAATTCATAGGGCAACTGGAAGAGCTGCACCGCGATAACGGCGGCAAGAATCGAGGCGCCGGCGGATGCCAGGACACCGGCCGCGAGGCCCAGTGCCGCGAACTCCGCCATGACACCAAAGAAAACGGTGCGCCGGCGGGCGCCCAACGCACGCAGCATCGCGCTTTCGAATCGCCGCTCGTCAATTGTCGATTGCACGGCCGCGAACAACACGGCGATTCCCGCGGCCAATGTGAAAACGAACACCGCCTGAACGGCGAGGCTTGCTTTCTCGATAATGCCGCGGACCTGTTGCAGGATTGCATCGAGATCGATGACCGAAATGCTCGGGTACGCGCGTACAAGGTCAACGAGCATTGCTCGCTGCTCATCCTCGATCCGCATGCTTGATATGTAAGTTGTCGGCATATCATCGAGCGCGCCGGGTGACAGGACGATAAAAAAATTGGGCTGGAACGAGTCCCAGTTAATTTTCCGAATACTCGCAATCTCGGCCTCGACGTCCCGGCCTGCGACAAAGAATTTAAGACGGTCGCCGATCGCCAGGCCGGCATCGAACGCCGACTCTTCTTCGATCGACACCAGCGGTGGACCGTCATAGTCGCTCGCCCACCATTCTCCCTGCAGCACTTCATTGCTCGCGCTTATCTCGGCCGTCCACGACAGGTTGGCTTCGCGATTCGCCAGCCAGCGTCCGTCCTCATTGGGATACTCTCGATCTTTCACCGACTCGCCGTTGATCGATGTCATACGCGCACGCACCAGTGGCGTAAACGTCGGAACCGTCGCGCCGTAATCCTCAAAAAATGCAGCGACGGAGGCGACTTCATGAGGTTGAATATTAATAAGGAAGTGATTGGGTGCATCCTCGTCAAGCGTCTGCCGCCATCCCTCCAGCAAGTCCGTGCGGACCAGCGTGAGCAGTAGCAACACGGTCAGCCCGAGACCGAAAGCCACCACCTGAACGGCGCTGTCGCGACCGCGGCGCGCGACGTTGGCCAGCCCGTAACGCCAGGCGACACCGACGCCCGAGCGAAATCGGCCGATCGAGGCCACGAGCCCGCGGCCGACCAGGTAAAGTGCAGCCGCGATCACTATGATGCCGCCAACCAGGATCGCCAACATGAGCGGGTCACCCACCGAGCGGTACAACAACGCGGCGACAGCCGCGAGAGACAAGCCCGCGACCAGGAGCCGTGATGGCGCGGGGGGCATCACATCATGGCGCAAGACGCGCAGCGGTGGGGTGTTCCGCAGCTGAATCAGGGCGGGTAACGCGAAACCAAGCAACAGGATCATGGCGCTGCCGCTCGCCAGTACGACAGGTCGCAGGCCCGGATCCGGCAGGTCGCTGGCAATGAAATCAACGAGAATTCGAGATAACACTTCTTCGGCTGCAAAGCCCGCGACGCTGCCGATGAGGACGCCCAGTATGCCGAGCAGGACCAACTGTATGAGCGCAACAGCAATGACGAAATCCTGAGTTGCACCCAGGCTCTTCATTAGCGCCACCGTGTCCATGCGGCGGTGCGCAAACCTGCGTGCCGACATCGCGACCGCAACCGCGCTGAGGAGCAAGCTGATTACGGCAGTCAGCGACAAGAATCGTTGCGCCCGATCGGCGGCGTTGTAAGCTCGCTCGCTGCTCTCCTCCTGGCTTCGAATTCGCACGGATTCCGGCAGCTTGTCTTCAATGGCATCGTTGAAATCGCTTACCGCCGACTCTTCCCCGGCAACGAGCAATGCATAACTCACACGACTGCCCTCACCGATAAGACCGCTCCGCGGAATATCGTCAATATTCATGATCAGCGATGGCGCAAGTGAGGCAAATCCGATCGACTGGTCTGGGCGGTAAGTCAGTACCGCGGTTACCCGAAGCCTGAGCTCGCCCACGGATAACACGCTGCCAATATCTGCGCCAACGCGCGCAAGCAGCGCACCGTCTGCCCAGGCCTCGCCTACCCCGGGTATGCCCTCGACATCACGTTGTTCGCCGAACAACTGGTCGGCCACGCGTACCGTGCCGCGCAACGGGTATTGGTCGCTAACCACCTTGATCGAAGACAGGGCACTGGCATCGCCGGCGAATACGACCGATGGAAAGAACATCGTCTCAGCCGTTTCGAGACCGTAATCGGCGGCAAGTGCTCTCCATTCCGCGGGCACAGGTTCCTGCGACCGGAGCCGTAAATCGGCCGCCAGTACTTCGTTGGCCTGGCGCGCGACGGCTTTGCCGATGCGATCCGTCAGAAAGCCAACCGCCGTCAGCGCCCCCACGGCGAGGCCAACCGCGGCCAGCAAAACGAGAACCTCACCGGAACGCAGTTCGCGGCCAAAGGTCCGCAATGCAAATACAACCGCTCTCATGCGGCGGCCTTGCTGTCATTCACGAGCCGCCCGGCATCGAGGGCGAGGATGCGATCACAGCGCTCGGCAAGGCCGGTGTCATGGGTAACGAGTATCAGGGTCGTCGAGGAGCTGCGATTCAGGTCAAACATGAGCTGCATGATGTTCGTGCCCGTTCGGCTATCGAGATTGCCCGTCGGCTCATCGGCGAAGAGAACGGCCGGCTCGGTTGCAAAAGCGCGCGCGATAGCGACCCTCTGCTTTTCACCACCCGACAGCTGCGAGGGATAGTGGCTCCAGCGATCCCCGAGACCGACTTGTTCGATGATCCTGCGAGCCGCCGAACGGGCATCGCTCTTGCCTGCCAGCTCGAGCGGCAACATGACATTTTCGAGGGCATTCAGAGACGGCACCAGGTGAAACGACTGGAATACGAAGCCGACGCTCTCGGCCCTCACGCCGGCACGCCCGTCCTCATCCAGCTCCGACAGATTGGCGCCGTTGAGGACCACGTGCCCGTCCGAGGGCAAATCCAGGCCGGCCAGCAATGCCAGCAGGGTGGACTTGCCGGCGCCCGACGGTCCGACCACGGCAACAGACTCGCCGGCGACAATCTGGAAACTGACGTCCGAAAGAATGGTCAAACTCCCTTCGGGGCTGCTGACTTCTTTGCTAACCTTGGTGGCCTCGAGCACCACACCGTTGCTTTCTGACTGATCTTGCATGCGAAAAATTCTTACTCTTGTTGTTCTGTTGATGGCTGCCAACGCAGGGGGCGCCGAGCCGCCGACGGTTCTTGTCTTTGGCGATTCCCTGAGCGCCGGCTTCGGTATTGACGTTGACCATTCCTGGACCGCTTTGTTGCAGTCCCGCCTCGAGAAGCTAGGGTACGAACATCGCGTCGTGAACGCCAGCATCAGCGGTGAAACGACCGAGGGCGGTGCGGCCCGTATCCAAACGGCATTGAAGACCTTCTCGCCCGACCTGGTGATTCTCGAACTGGGTGGTAACGACGGTTTGCGCGGCTTCCCGCCTGAACGGGTGAAGGACAATCTCGAAACCATCATCAAGCACTCGAAAGCCGCCGGCGCCTCGGTCGTGCTACTGGGCATCCGTATCCCGTCAAATTACGGCGCACGATATACCGCCGCCTTCGAGGGTGTCTATCGTCAGATCGCCGATGATCTGAATGTCAGATGGATCGAGTTCTTTATGGAAGGCGTGGCAACTAACGACGAATTGATGCAGACAGATCGCATTCACCCCAATACCAAAGCGCAACCGATATTGCTGGAGAACGCCTGGCCAATTATCAGCGCCACTCTTGATGATGCGCTATGATTTTGTCCCGCACCGACAAGAATCCGCGCTGCGCCACTACTCGAGGGGAATCTGATCTTGGACAAAGCCTGGCTTAAATCGTATCCGGAAGACGTACCCGCCGCGGTGCCGACGCCGCCGTTTCGATCAATACGCGACCTGATTGAACACGGCTTCTCGCAGTTCCCTGACAATCCGGCTTACACCAGCATGGGGCGGACGCTCAGTTATGCGGATCTCAATCGTCTTTCCATGCAGTTTGCATGCTATCTGCAACAGACAATTGGACTAACGCGAGGCGAGCGCGTCGCCATAATGTTGCCAAACGTCCTGCAATACCCGGTCACGATGTGCGGAATTTTCCGCGCCGGCCTTGTGGTGGTTAACGTCAACCCGTTGTACACAGCGCGAGAACTCAAGCACCAGCTCAAAGACTCGGGGGCACGCTGCATCGTCATTCTCGAAAACTTCGCACATGTGCTTGAAGAGGTAATTGCGGATACCGAGATCGATCACGTTGTCACCACCGGCGTCGGCGATCTCCTGGGCTGGCCGAAGAGCGCGCTCACGAACTTTGCCCTCCGCTACGTAAAGAAACAGATACCCGCCTACCGCCTGCCAAAGAGCATCTCTTTCAAAGGCGCGCTCAAAGCAGGCGCAAAGAAGAGCTTGCAGTCCGTCGACATAGGCTTTGCTGATATCGCGTTCCTGCAGTACACGGGCGGCACCACCGGCGTATCGAAGGGCGCGATGCTGAGTCACCGCAACATGGTGTACAACGTCCAGCAGACCACCGTTTGGCAGGGTGACGCTTATAAGGGCGTCGAACCGATCGTCGCCATAACGGCATTGCCGCTTTACCACATCTTCTCGTTGCAGGGTAATTGCCTGACCGTGATGGCACAGGGTGGGCACAACGTGCTTATCGCGAATCCGCGAGACTTCGAGGGCTTTGCAAAGGAAATTGCCAGCTTCCAATTCAGCCTGTTTACGGGCGTCAACACGATGTTCGCGTCGCTGATGAACACGCCGAGCTTCAAGGATATTGACTTCAGCAACCTGCGCGTGTGCATCGGCGGCGGCACGGCCGTTCAGCCTGCCGTGGCAAAGGACTGGAAGAAGGCAACCGGCATGACAATCCTTCAGGGTTACGGCCTCACGGAAACTTCACCCGCCGCAATCGTCTGCCGAATCGATTCGGAATTTACCGGGACCATCGGCCTGCCGATACCGTCGACCGATGTCATGATTGCGGGCGATGATGGCAACGAGCTGCCAACCGGTCAAATCGGTGAAATTTGCATCAAGGGACCGCAGGTCATGGAGGGGTACTGGCAGCGCCCCGCAGAAACGGCCGAAGTGATGTTCCCCGGCGGTTGGCTGCGAACGGGTGACATTGGGCGCATGGATGACGACGGTTACTTCTATATAGAAGATCGAAAGAAAGACATGATCCTCGTGTCGGGCTTTAACGTTTACCCCAACGAAATCGAAAACGTCATCGTTGAACTCGATGGCGTGCTCGAGGCGGCCGCGATTGGTGTCCCGGATGAGCGCTCCGGTGAAGTGGTGAAGGTGTTTGTTGTTCGTAAGAACGAAACCCTCACGGAGCAGGACATCAAGGACCACTGCCGGGAAAATCTGACGGGTTACAAGCGTCCGAAGCTCATCGAGTTCCGCGATGAATTGCCCAAGACGAATATCGGCAAGATTCTTCGGCGCGCGTTGCGCGATGAGTCGTGAGGGAGCTCGCTATGCCTGCCAACAAGTTCATTTCCATCTTGCCGATGCTGTTACTGACTGCCGTTGTCGGCGCGGCGGTGCCCAAACCGCTCGACCCGGTTCGGGTTGCCCCACACATCTATGAATTGGCCTTCGAGAATGAAAAGGTCCGCGTTCTCCTGCAGACCGTCCGAAACGGCGAGACCCAGCCACTGCACGCACACCCGGACCGGGTCTTGGTCTATCTGCAGTCATGCGCCTGGCTGGAAGGTGATGACGCCGGCAATGAACATATGCAGTTGTTCAAGATCGGCGAGCCGGTCTGGGCGCCGGCGGAAACACACGGTGGAACGACGGTCAACGTCGCGCAGGAATGCAAGATCCTCGAAATCGAGTTGCTCTAGGGCCACCTCCCACCCACTACCCACCACCTACCATCCATAGAGGGCAACCGGCCGACATGCTTTGTTGGCGGACTGTCTCGCTACGCTCGCTTGATGTCTCGCCAACAAACATCTCGTCCACTTGCTTCACGCAGCACGATTCGGCAGCGGCGGCGCTACAAACTGTAGGAGCGCGCCTTGCGCGCGATCGCGGCCAAGGGCCGCTCCTACAGATTCCCCCGCGATCGACGCCGACCTGAGGAATGGTGGGTGGTGCGTGGTGATTATTGATGATATTGCGGGCTTAGCTCGTGGACGGCGTCGACCAGCACCCCGAGGTGCTCCGGATCGATGTCCGGCGTAATGCCGTGCCCGAGATTGAAAACGTGGCCGGGCCCTCGCCCGTAGCTGGCCAGCGTATCCGCAACACCCTGTCGGATGATGGCCGGGCTTTCGCGTAAGGTGGCCGGGTCGAGGTTGCCTTGTAGCGCGACTTTGTCCTCGACATACAAACGAGCCGTCGCGAGATCGGTTGTCCAGTCGACGCCCAGCGCGTTGCACCCGGTATCCGCCATGTCGGCGAGCAGCTCGCCGGCGCCCTTCGTGAAGAGGATCACCGGAATTGGTTCGGCCCCTTTGTCGCGAGCGAGATTGTCAACGATGGTCTGCATATTGGCGAGCGAGAAACGTCGATAATCGTCGGCTTCCAATGCCGAGCCCCAGGTATCGAAAACCATGATCGCCTGCGCGCCCGCATCAATTTGTGCATTCAGATACTGCACGGTCGTTTCGGTCACGATATCCAGCAGGCTCAGCAACGCATCCGGGTCTTCTTTTGCCAGCCCCTTTATGGTTGCAAAATCACGACTGGAGCGGCCCTCAACCATATAGGTCGCCACGGTCCACGGACTGCCGGCGAAACCAATCAATGGCACCTGGCCGTCCAGAGCGGTTCTTATCGTGCTAACAGCCTCGAATACGTAGCCAAGTTCGGAGCCAACGTCCGGTACCGCCAGTTCGCGGATCGCCTTGATGCTCTGCACAGGTCGCCTGAATCGTGGGCCCTCGCCGGTCTCGAAATACAGTCCCAGGCCGAGCGCATCGGGCACCGTGAGAATGTCAGAGAACAGGATCGCCGCATCCAGTTTGAAGCGCCGCAATGGCTGCAACGTCACTTCGCACGCCAGTCTCGCATCGCGGCACAGACTCATGAAGTCGCCCGCCTCAGCGCGGACCTCGCGGTACTCCGGCAGGTAGCGACCTGCCTGCCGCATTATCCATACGGGCGTGCGCGCTGTAGGCTGACGCCTTAACGCGCGCAAGAACAGGTCGTTCTTCAGCTCGGTCATTACGTATCCACCTGCGCGGCGATCGAGGCTTGCATGGCCTCGGCAGCCGCACGCGGACTCTCGGCATCACGAATGGGCCTGCCCACCACGATGTAATCGGCGCCGTTCGAAAACGCGGTCTCGACGGTCACCACACGCTTCTGATCGCCCACAGGTTTGTTGTCTACCGGACGAATACCCGGCGAGATGACGAGCAGTTTGTTATCAATGTGCTCGCGCAGGCCGGGTACTTCCAGGCCTGACGAAATCACGCCGTCGCAACCGGTTTCCAGCGCGCGCCTGGCGCGCGACAGAACCAGGGACTCGAGATCACAGTCGAAACCGAGATCATCCAGGTCACCACGATCCAGACTTGTCAGGACGGTCACGGCAAGCACCTTGAGACTATCGCCCTTGTTCTCGGCGGCGGCCTCCATGATCGATTGATTACCGTGCACCGTGACGAATGAAGCACCACGATCGTTGAGCGCGCGCACCGCTGCGCCCACCGTCGCCGGAATGTCGAAGAACTTGAGGTCACAAAAGACTTTCTTGTCCCGTGCCAGCAGCCACTCGAGCAGCTCGAAATACCCGCCACTCATCATGAGTTCCAACCCGATCTTGTAGAACGTGACGGCATCACCCAGCTCTTCGGCGAGCGTACGTGCGCGATCACAATCGGGCACGTCCATAGCAAAAATCAGGCGGTCTTTATTCCGGATATTCTTGGGCTTCACTGGAGTTCCTTTGTTGCGCGGCGCATTCTAGCAGCCCTGGATGCTCTCGTGCGCCGCCATCGCGTAACGATCGGTCATGCCTGCAATATAGTCGGCGACTACGCGTGCCCTGCCAGTCTTATCGAGGCCGGCTGCCGCGTCGGCAAACTCCGCTGGCATGCGCTGCACATCCTCGGAGTACGCGCTGAACAGCTCCTTGATCATGATTTGGACCTTGCGCGTCATCGCAAGTTTTTGTTCATGGCGATACAGGTACTCGTTGAGGAAACGTTTCAACGCCTGGTGCTGTTGGTACATCTCATCCGACATCGAGACGAGCGGTTTCCCGGCATTACGAACATCTTCGATCGACCCGGGGCTCTGTTCCTCGAGGCATCTTCGTGTTTCTTCGATCAGATCCGTGACCACCGCGCCAATCATGCGACGCATAATTTCATAGATCAGCCGACGATCCTCGAGTTCCGGATACAAACGATGTACCTCGGCATACTGAACCTCGAAAAGCTGTTGTTCACGGAGCTGATCGAGGCTCAGAAGACCCGCACGAAAACCATCGTCCACATCGTGATTGTTGTACGCGATGGCGTCGGCAATATTCGCCAGCTGCGCTTCAAGTCCGGGTTGCCTGCGTTCCAGGAATCGTTCGCCGACGTCTCCGAGTTCGCGCGCGTTGCGTGTCGAACAATGCTTGAGAATACCCTCCCGGGTCTCAAACATGAGATTCAGGCCGGGAAAGTCTGCGTACTTGGCTTCGAGTACGTCGACAACCCGCAACGATTGCAGATTGTGTTCGAAACCACCGTAATCACGCATGCAGTCATTGAGGGTATCCTGACCCGCGTGCCCGAATGGCGTATGGCCCAGATCGTGAGCCAGACAAATTGCTTCGGTCAACGCTTCGTTGAGATTCAACGCTATGGCTACCGTGCGTGCGATCTGTGACACCTCGAGTGAATGCGTCAGGCGGGTACGGTACAGATCCCCCTCATGGTTGACGAATACCTGGGTTTTGTAGACGAGGCGCCTGAAGCCTGTCGAATGAATGATCCGGTCACGATCGCGTTGGTACTCACCGCGGTAAGCCGAGCGCGGCTCATCATATTTTCTGCCGCGGCTCTGCGATTCATCGGCGGCATAAGGTGCAAGCGCTACAACACCCATCAAGCCTTGGCCCCGGTCAGCGCTCGCAGCCTCGCGTGATCGTAATCGGCCGTCACGAATGCGTCTCCCAGCGAGCGTAGCAAGACGAAGCGCAACTGTTTTTGCTGCACTTTCTTATCCATGCCCATAGCGTCAAGCCAGTGCTCACTGGATATCGCCGGCGCTTCTCTCGGCAGTCCGGCCGCTGCTATCAGTTCGCTGAGCCGCAGAATGTCTGCGGCCGCAATGCCACTCAGTTCTGCCGCCATAACCATGCCTGCAGCGACCGCTTCTCCGTGCAGCCACTTGCCGTAGCCGAGGCAGCGTTCAATGGCATGGCCGAAGGTGTGGCCGAAGTTAAGGATTGCCCTCCTACCCGACTCGCGCTCGTCCTGAGCGACGACTTCCGCCTTCAGCTCGCAAGAACGCTGAATGGCGTAAGCGAGCGCTTCCGGGTCCTTTTCAAGCAGCGAACCCATGTTGGCTTCAAGCCATACGAAGAAATCACGGTCGCAGATTGCGCCGTATTTGATGACCTCGGCAAGACCCGCCTTGAGCTCCCGCACTGGCAGAGTACTGAGCGTGTCGGTGTCGATGAGCACGACCTGTGGCTGATGGAACGCGCCGACCAGGTTCTTGCCTTTCTCATGGTTAACGCCGGTCTTGCCGCCAATCGACGAATCCACTTGTGCCAGCAAGGTTGTCGGCACCTGAATAAACGCAACGCCACGCATGTAACAGGCAGCCGCAAACCCGGCAATATCGCCGACGACGCCGCCGCCGAGTGCGATCACCGTGGTGTCTCGATTGGCGCCCGATGTGACCAGCTGATCCAGTATCTTCTGCATCGTCGCGACAGTCTTGAACGATTCGCCATCCGGCAGATTTATATGGGCAACCTCACAACCTGCAAGGTTGGGCAACAGCTTATCAAGGTACAACGGCGCGACAGTTTCGTTGCTTACAACAAGGCAATCAGAGCCATGGACATACTCGCCCAGGTCGAAGCCGCCATCCAGCAAGCCGCGGCCGATGACAATCGGGTAGCTTCTGTCGTCGAGGGCTACGTTGATAGTCTTCATACGGCGCTAGATTACATGAATGTAGGAGCGGGCCCCAGCGCGCGAAGCAACGCGGCAGCCGTCAGGCTGCCAGAGTCAGGTCGTGACACGGTCGCGCGCTGGCGCGCGCTCCTACGAGACCTTGTCGAGAATTTCTTTCGCTACCGAATGAACCTTGCGCCCATCCGTCTCGACAACGAGGTCCGCAATCTCACGATATAGAGGATCACGCTCGAGTAGCAATGCTTCGAGAATCTGACGTCGATCACCATTCTCGAGCAAGGGCCGCTCACGGCCTCGGCTCGTACGTGCGAACTGCTGATCGGCCGATGTATACAGGTACACGACGAAGCCACGACCGCCAAGACGGTTGCGGCTGTCCGGATCGATAATTGCACCGCCGCCCGTTGCGACCACGACGCCGTCTATTTTCGTCAGGTCATCTATCGCCGCCGCTTCACGCTTGCGAAAGCCTGCCTCGCCTTCTTTCTCGAAGATGAATGCGATGTCCACACCCGTTCGCGATTCGACCTCGTCGTCACTGTCCATGAAGGTCAGGTGCAGGCTCCGGGCCAACTGTCGGCCCACTGCTGACTTGCCCGCGCCCATTGGGCCGACGAGAAAAATGTTCTTGGGGTGTTTCATTGGCGATGACGTTTCATGTCGGTCTTATAACCTCCTCTAAAGAGAAAGCCAACCCGAGGGTTGGCTTTCTGATGCTTCAGAGGAACGAAAGTTTAGTTAATGGTCGCGCCTTCCTCAAGGATGCGTGGCGTCACAAAGATCAGCAACTCAGCCTTATTGTCAGTTCGCTGTGTGCTACGAAAAAGAGCGCCGGCGTAGGGAATGTCGCCCAGGAACGGGACCTTGTTGATCGTCTCGCGACGTTCTGTTTCGTAGATACCGCCAAGAACCACGGTCTGGCCGTTAGCCACCAGAACCTGCGTCTCAACCGAGCGCGTATCGATACTCGGTACAGTACCGCCAAGACCGCCGGTCGAGATAATCTCGCCGACGTTGTCCTTGCTCACCCGGAGATCCATGATGATATTGTTGTCCGGTGTGATCTGCGGTGTCACGACCAGCTCCAGAACGGCTTCCTTGAACTGGATGGTCGTCGCACCGGAAGATGCCGACTGTTGATACGGAATTTCCACGCCCTGTTTGATCGTGGCTTCTTTCTGATTCGCCGTAATAACCCGCGGCGTCGATACGATCTCACCGCGACCCTCGGCTTCTAGTGCTGTCAGCTCGAGGTCGACCAGGTAATCGGATTCGAGAACGGCCAGAGAGAAACGTCCTGCCGCATCAGAAATCGGTACATTGACGTTGTAACGATTGCTGAGCGTCGGCAACGAGATCGGGAAGATCGTGTTGTTAGCCGGATCGGCGAGGTTATCCAAAGCGGACGTGATCATCGTATCCGTACCAACACCCGTACCGGAAATCACGGTCACACCGTCCGTGCTGTTCTCGTTATAAGCGGTCACACCCAGGCGGATACCCAGATCACGACTGAAGCTATCGTTGACGACGACGATGCGTGACTCAATCAAGACCTGCTTGATTGGGATATCCAGCGTCCGAACCATGCGTCGAATGCTCTGTAGACTTTCCGCCGTATCATAAACCAGCAGCGTGTTCGTACGATCATCGACGCCGACACTACCGCGCTCGGATAGCATCGGGTTGCCACCACCTTCCGCCGTAATCAGCATCGCAAGGTCAGTCGCCTTGGCGTAATTCACCTGCAAGAACTCGGAGTACAGTGGCTCCAATTCACTGATGGCTTGCTTGGCCTCGAGATCGGCTGTTTCACGCGCCGCGATTTCTTCCGCGGGGGCAACCATAATGACGTTGCCGTTCTGGCGCATATCCAGGCCCTTGGTCGTCATCACGATGTCCAGAGCCTGATCCCATGGAACGTTGCGCAGGCGCAGCGTTACATTGCCCTGAACCGTATCCGAAACAACGATGTTTTTGCCCGACGTCTCAGCAAGCAGCTGCAATACGGCGCGTGTCTCGATGTCCTGGAAGTTCAGCGTCAGTCGCTGGCCCTCATATTCCTTGGTCTCCGAAAAGAGGCTCGACTCTTCCGTACCTTTTTCCACCGCGGGGTTAATTTCGATGGTGAACTCGTTGTCAGACTGATAGGCCATTTGCTCATACTTGCCATCTGCTGAAATGACGACGCGCGTATCGAGGTTGGTGCGCAACGTATCGACCGTCGTAACCGGTGTCGCGAAGTCCATGACATCAAGACGACGCATTAGCTCGGCCGGCAGGCTCGTGTCCTTGAATACGGCCACTACGCGGCCGCCTTCCTGACGAATATCAACCGGCGTTGACGGGTCGGTCAGGTTAACGATGACGCGGCCACCACCGTCACGTGTACGACGGAAATCAACGCTTGAAATTGCCCGGCTGCCGGGTGCGGCGTAAGAACGGGTATCGGACGCCGGTGCGCTGGCGAACTGGGTAGTACCTTCGCTGTATTCATCCCCGCCACCCAAGGTGACGATTACCGTGTTGCCGCTACGGCGAGTCTCATACTCGACCATGGACCCCAGGTTAAGGACGACGCGGGTGCGGCCATTTGCTTCAGCCGTCAGCACCGTGTCCAGCGGTCCAAGGTTAACATCGCGGCGACGTGAGCTTAGGCCCAGAGATGTGTCCGGCAGGTCGAGCGCAATCCTCGCTGGGTTTTCGATCGTGAACGCCAGCGGCTCGGGCGCCGTGTCGCTCATGACCAGCTTCAGCTCGACACGCTGGCCGGGCAAGCTTTGCACCTGAATGTCCTGCAGTCGGTTGCCTTCCTGTGCGCTAGCAGTCGCGCCCCAGAAAAGCAGCAACGCTGCCTGTGCCAATGCGGCCAGTTTTAGCACCGTAATGCGGTGACCGGCCGTCGGTTTGATTTTGAGCATCATTCCAATTACTCCCAGTTCCATTCAGGTGTCAGTCTTTTAGACCAACCGCGGCGTCTCTCTCGATATAGCCGCCGATTCCATCAGAAATAATTTCCACCAGACCGATTTCTGATTCAGAAATTTCCTTGATTCGTCCGTCGTTTTGTCCCATGTAATTTCCAGGTACGACTCGGTGAATTAGACCGTCTGCTGTTTGTACAAGGCCATACATCGTGTCACCGATGTAAAGTGTTCCTACCATGCCCAACGTGTCCAGCGGAAAGCTCTCGAGATACTCACGACTCCGATCGCGATCGGGGCGTGCGCCACCAGAACTGCCGGTCGACTGTGGCGTGTCAGGTACAAAGGGTGAGCGCATGCCCTGCGCATCAGCGATGTACGTAAACACCTCATAAGGCGTGATCTCGGGTAATGGCTCAATGCGACCACCGGGCTTCGCCTTGACCTCATTGATGTACTGATCAAGATCATCCATGTCGCCCCCGCATGCTGCGAGGCCGATGGCTGATAAGACCAGAATCAAGCCATGTCTTATTGTTAGGGAAGCGCGCATTATCACTCTGCCTCCTCGTCGAGATACCGGTAGGTTTGAGCGGTAACTTCAATGCTTAAATTATCGAAAGTATCGGTACTCTCGGGCGTTATGTTGATGTCATGCAAGGTCACGATTCGCGGCAGTGCGGCTATGCCGCTCACAAAATTACCGATCTCATGGTAACCGCCGGTTAGACGAATCTTGATCGGCTTCTCTGCATAGAAGTCCTTGGGAATCTCGCCCTGCGGTACAAACAATTTTTCCCGCAAGCCAGCCGCGAGTCCGGTTTGCGAAATATCAACGATCAGGCTCGGTATTTCGGTCTCGCCTGGCAGTTGCCTGAGCATTGTGCCGAAAGACTGTTCGATCTGAGAAAGCTGCGCCTTGTAAGCATCATAGTTGGCTGCTTTGCGCTGCTTGTTCTCAAATGTCAGCCTGAGCTGCTGCTCCTCTTCCTGCACGCGGTGAAGCTGCGGCGCCTTGTCCTTGATAATGAACCAGTAAATCCCCAGCCCCAGCACAACGACGAATACAATAGCGATTACGGCGAGGCGAAAGGGGAGCGGCCAGCGACCGACGTCATTGACATCGAGGCTCTGAAGTTCTTCGACAAGATTCATTCCGCGCCCTCCATTTCTTCAGCGTCCGAACGCACCTGCTTCAGATAAACGACGAACTCAGATTGGCGCGACGCCCCGGACTGGGTGGTTTCCACCCGTTCAACTTCGGGGTCGCTTAGCCATTCTGACGCATCTATCTGGCGCATCAGGGCCGATACGCGCGTACTCGACTGCGCCACACCGCGAATCTCTACTCGCGATCCGGTCTGCTTCATACCCGTAAGATAGACGCCCTCTGGCAGCTGCCGGACCAACTCATCAAACAGATGAACGATCTCCGGGCGGCTCTTCTGCAATTCCTCGATGATTTCCATTCGCGCAAGCAGGCGTTCTTTCTGTCGTTCCAGACCATCGATCTCGGTAATGCTCTTTTCAAGCTCCACGATCTCATCAGTCAGTCGCTTATTCCGCGCTTGTTGTCCTGAGATCATTTGTGTGTACACGAAAATCGTCACCATGACGACCACGATCGCAGCAACGACGGCACCGCCAGTGGCAACACCAAAATCTCGTTGACGCTTTTTGCGTTCCGCCTCGCGCCACGGGAGTAGATTAATACTTGGCATATTAGTCGAAGCTCCTCAGTGCAAGGCCGCACGCGGTAAGAAGTGCTGTCGCATCTTTGTTGACACCCTGTGATTTGGCCTTAGATGAAATTTTCATTTGCCCCAGCGGATCACCGACCTCGGTTGGGATGCCAACGCGGCTTGAGATGACGTCGGCAATGCCCGGGATGTTTGCGCATCCACCACAAACCAGGATCATGTCCGGCTGTTCACGACCACCACCCGAGGCGAGATAGAACTGCAGTGACCGACTGACCTGTTGTGTCATGTCGTCAATAAATGGCTCGAGTACTTCAGGCTGGTAGTTACTGGGCAGGCCACCTTGCTTCTTGGCGCGGCCGGCATCTTCCATCGACAAGCCGTAAGTGCGCATGATTTCCTCGGTCAGCTGTTGCCCACCGAAGTTGAAGTCACGCGTATAAACGACCTTGAGATCGTATAGCACGCTGAACGTCGTACTGCTGGCGCCGATGTCGACAACGGCGACCGACTGTCCGATGCCACCGTCCGGAATCTGGTGGCTCAGAAGGCGACAGGCATTCTCAAGCGCAAACGCCTCGACATCGACAATTTTCGTTGCGAGGCCCGCGGCGTTGACGGCGGACTGGCGCTGCTCCACGTTCTCCGTTCGTGTCGCAACCAGCAACACGTCCATGAGTTCAGGGTCCTTTTCATTCGTCCCGATGACTTCGTAATCGAAGCTAACCTCTTCCATCGGAAATGGAATGTACTGGTCCGCCTGGATCTCGACCTGCCCTTCAAGATCTCTCGCAGAGAGGCTGGAGGGCATTTGAATAACTTTGGTAATGGCCGCATCACCGCTGATTGCGATGGCCACATCGGTCGCCTTCGCCCCGGCCCGCTTGACGGCGCGGCGAATGGCTTCGCCTACCGCTTTCGCATCGACTATGGCTTTTTCGCTCACCGAACTGGGTGGGGTGGGCTCTGCTGAGTAAGACTCGACGCGATAGCGCTTTCCGCTCTGGCTAAGCTCTATCAGCTTGACCGACGACGTCGTTATATCGAGGCCCAGCAATGGTTGTGATTTATTGCCGAAAAGCACGTATTTTTTCCTTCTAAGTCGGTAAGTTGCGAGTCAATCGTTAGGATGGACCTGAGCAGTGCGATTTAACTATATATCAATAAAATGTTAATTAAAACGTGACTTTGCTCACTAGCCACCAATCCATATAGTAAAGCGCCTTGGCTGCTCCATTCCGTGAACCAGTTAGCGACTACGATAGTGACTCTATTGCAGCATTCAGCAATGCGCGTCTATCATCTGCCGCCTTGATCGAGTTCCCAGACCACATTGCCCTGAAAAAGCCACATTTCCTGCACGCGCCGACCATCAGCGTACCTGTATATAGGGTGAGCCGGCGCCCCTAATAAACGGGACAATGGGCTGAAAACGCCAGCAACTATGCATAAACCACCGAAAACAAACAATAATCTGCGTCACAGACGGGTCAGGCGCCTGTTGAGAAGCCTGGTCTTGCTATTGGGTTTGGGCGCGTCTGCGAGCATCGGGGCGGTCGCCGCGGTGATCGGCGCGTATTACTTCGTGGAGCCCGGCCTGCCCGCGGCCGAGACTATCCGCGATATCCCCCTACAGATCCCGCTCCGCATCTTCAGCCGAGACGGACATCTGATATCCGAGATCGGGGAACGACGCCGTATCTTGGTGAATTTTGAGGATCTGCCACCACATGTTGTGGCTGCGTTTATCTCGGCCGAGGACCGGCGTTTCTTCGAGCACCCTGGTATCGACTATCAGGGCATCGTCCGGTCTTTCGCACGATTGCTAAAGAGCGGCGAAATCAGTGGTGGTGGCAGCACACTGACACAACAGCTGGCGCGCGATTACTTCCTTACCCGCGAGCAATTGTTCACACGAAAACTGCGCGAGGCTTTTCTCGCCTACAAGATAGAGCAGGAGTTCACCAAGGAACAGATCATGGCGCTGTTCCTTAACAAGATGTTCTTCGGGCAACGCGCCTATGGTGTCGCTGCGGCCGCACAGGTCTATTTCGATAAGAACCTGCAGGACGTCAACGCGGCGGAGGCCGCAACTCTGGCGGGTGTTCTCCCCGCGCCATCGCGATACAACCCGGTTTACAGTGCGGCAAATGCCGAGATGCGTCGCAACTACGTACTTGGCCGTATGCACGACCTCGGTTACATCGACGACGCGGCTTTCGAGGACGCGACGGCCTTGCCGATGGAGTCGCAGTTGCATGGCGCGGCGGTTGAATTGAATGCGCCTTATATCGCCGAAATGGTGCGCACCGAGATGTTGAAACGCTACGGCGAGGATACTTACACGGCCGGTTACCAGGTTGTCACCGCTCTCGATTCACGTTTGCAAACGGCGGCGAATTACGCGCTGAGAAACGGACTACTCGAGTTTACGCGACGCCGGGGCTATCGCGGTCCCGTGATGAACATGGAGCTCGGTGATGATGTCCTGACATCGCCGTTCGAGGAATGGCCGACCGAAGTGCGCGAGACGCTCGAGCAATATGCACCGGGTGGCCTCTCTATCGCCCTCGTTACAGCGCTTTCCGAAAAGAACTCAGCGACTATTGTGTTTGCCGGCGGCATCGAGGCCAGCCTGCCCTGGGCCGGCATCAGCTGGGCCAAGCCTTTCATCGATCGCGAAACAACCGGCCCGGCGCCGGAAACCGTAACCGATGTGCTGTCAGTAGGCGACCTTGTTTACGTAATGCCAACCACCGCCGGCACCTGGGCGCTGGCGCAGGTGCCTGAGGCGCAAGGGGCGTTTGTTTCGATTGATCCCTACGATGGGGCGGTGGGCGCGCTTACCGGTGGCTTCGACTTCACGATGAGCAAGTTCAACCGGGCGCGGCAGGCCTATCGCCAACCCGGCTCATCGTTCAAACCCTTCATCTACTCGGCTGCGCTCGAGCATGGCAACACCCCGGCGACGGTGGTCCTTGATGCACCCGTCGTCATTAATTCGTCGGAACTCGAAGCTGTCTGGCGGCCGATCAACTACAGCGGACGATTCTATGGGCCGACGCGTATGCGAGAAGCCTTATATCGTTCGATGAATCTCGTATCCGTCCGACTGTTGCTTTTCAATACCGGCGTCGGCAATGCCGTTCGTCACATAGAAAAGTTCGGCTTCGGCGACGCGGCGCTGCCACGCAACGGTTCCCTGGCGTTAGGCGGCGGTGCTGCATCACCACTGGACATGGCCCAGGGGTATGCAACGATCGCCAACGGTGGCCACGCGGTGAAACCCTATGTGATCGACGCCATTTATGGACCCGAAGGCGAAACCCTGTACCGCAGCGAACCCGCCGTTGTTTGCGACGTGTGTGTTGCCGAGGAGCCGGACGAACGATTCGGCGACGAGCCATTGGAGGAAATGACGCTCGAGGAGATGGCTGACGTGGCGCTTGCCTATCGGCCGGATGCGTCCGTTGCTCCGCAGCTTTTTGAGGACGTCGTCGTCGCTCCTCAAGCCGTCACGCCGCAGAACATGTTTCTCATACAGGACATGATGCGCGACGTCGTACGGCGGGGCACGGGGCGCCGTGCAATGGCGTTGGGACGTAACGATCTTTCCGGAAAAACGGGAACCTCCAACGACCGACGTGACGCCTGGTTCGGCGGTTTTAACGGCGACCTTGCCAGTGTCGTCTGGGTAGGGTACGACGATGACCTGCCCCTGGGCCCTGGCGAAGAAGGCTCCCGCACGGCGCTTCCTATCTGGATCGAGTTTTCGCGCATAGCGCTCTCCGGAATGCCGGAGAACCAGCTGCCGATGCCCGAGGGAATCGTCTCGGTACTCATCGATCGCGCGACAGGGTGTCCCGCCCGATCGGGGCAACGCAACGTCGTGTTCGAAGTGTTTCGCGAAGGCCATGTGCCGGAGTGCGAGTTCATCGATGAGCCGCCCGACATTTTCAATGACGCGTCTGGAATCGACGCACCGCCCGAAGAGGATGAGAAACAGGACGAGGAAGACGAGGAACTCTTCTAGGCCAATGGGCAGACAAAAGAACAATGGGACCGAAAGAGCACGCCAGGTCGTGGCGCAGGAAGCCGCTCGCATGATCGTCGATCATGGCATTCGCGATTATCGCCTGGCAAAACAAAAGGCCGCCGACCGTCTGGGTGTAGACGGCCGCGGCTCGCTGCCTGGCAATGCGGAGATCGAGGCGGCGGTTGCCGAGCACCTGCAAATATTCGGTGGCGAGTCCCACGCCGATCACCTGCGGCTTTTGCGGATCGCAGCGCTGTCAGCCATGGAATTGCTGGTCTCGTTTACACCGCGACTTGTCGGCCCGGTGCTGGTTGGCACGGCCGATCAAAATTCGGCCGTTAATCTGCACCTCTTCGCTGACAGTCCCGAAGCCGTTGCTATGGAGCTTGCCAGCATGGGCGTAAACTATCGACCGTACGAGCGGCGGCTCAAGAGCCGTCGAGATCGCATAGAGTCCTTCGCCGGTTTTGAATTTCACCACAGCAACAGCGCGATACAGGCGACCGTATTTCCGATCGACGGGATTCGGCAGGCGCCGATGAGCCCGATCGACGGCAAACCGATGAAACGCGTCGACTCGGCCGCCGTCCAACTGCTCCTCGAACACGTCTGACTTCGCCGGCTCTACCATCCACCCACCATCTGACCGCGGCATCGATCGTCGCGACCCGCGATCGCGCGCAAGGCGCGCTCCTACAGTTTGTAACACCGCCGCTGACCAAGCGTGCTGCGTTAGGGCGCCGTTCGGGGGGTTCCTCAAGCGTCGTGTGAAGCGAAGTGACGCATGGACGCCAAAACGAGCGGAACGCGATGCGAGCGAGGCAGGACGCCGAGCGAGATTAAGCGAGAGGAACTCCCCGAACGGCGCCCACGACGTTGAATGTTGGGTGGGGTCGGTGCGCTACCGTTTTTCGATTGGCACGTAATCCCGCTTCGCGGGCCCGGTATAAAGCTGTCGCGGTCTCGCGATTTTGCCCGCCGGATCAGCGATCATCTCGCGCCAGTGGGCCGCCCAACCGACGGAGCGTCCGAGCGCAAACATCACCGTAAACATCGAGGTTGGAATACCGAGTGCCCGGTAGATTATTCCGGAGTAGAAGTCGACATTCGGGTAGAGATTCTTCTCGATGAAGTAAGCGTCCTTGAGCGCAACCTGCTCGAGTTCTTGCGCGAGGTCGAACAACGGCGTGTCTTTACGATCGAGCTTCTGCAGAACCTTGTGGCACATCTCCCGAATAATCGTCGCGCGCGGATCGAAGTTCTTGTAGACGCGATGCCCGAAGCCCATGAGGCGGAACGGATCCGACTTGTCCTTTGCTTTGTCCACATACTTGCCGATCTGACTGACGTCACCTATTCCCTCAAGCATCTTGAGGACAGCTTCGTTGGCGCCACCGTGCGCAGGGCCCCAGAGCGCCGAGATGCCGGCCGCAATCGCAGAATAAGGATTTGCGCCAGAACTGCCGGCCATCCTCACCGTCGAGGTCGAACAATTTTGCTCGTGATCGGCGTGCAATATGAACAGCAGGTCGAGCGCCTCGGCGGCGATTGGATCGATGTCATACGGTTCGGCCGGCACCGCGAACAACATCTGCAAAAGATTCTCGCAATAATTCAGGTCATTGCGCGGGTATATGAACGGCTGGCCGATGTTCAGCTTGTAAGCAGCAGCGGCAATCGTCGGCAATTTGGCCAGAATCCGGTGCGCGAAAATATTGCGGTGCTCCGGATTCGATGCGTCCATCTCGTCATGGTAGTAAGCCGACATCGAGCCGACTACGGCAGACAACATGGCCATGGGATGGGCGTCGTAGCGGAAGCCCTTGAAGAAGTTCAGCATGCCCTCGTTGAGCATTGTGTGCGTGCGAATCGTCCCTTCGAACGCCTCGAGTTCGGCCGCGGTCGGCAGGTCACCGTGCAGCAACAGGAAGGAAACCTCGAGAAAGCTCGAATTGGCGGCAAGCTGCTCTACCGGGTAGCCCCGGTACATAAGGACACCCTTTTCGCCATCAATGTATGTGATGTCCGACTCGCAGCTACCGGTCGAGACGAATCCGGGGTCGTAGGTAAAAACGCGCTGCTCTTTGTACAGCTTTGCGACATCAATAACGTCGGGGCCGATCGTTCCCGTGCGGACGGGCAACTGCATTTCGGTACCACTCGGGCTGATAAGGCGGTATTCATCGTGGCTCATTGTTCTTCCTCAAAGTCCTTCCAACAAACGCTACGAGCATAACAGAGCCGCACGACCCGGGAAGTCGTGGAAAAACACAATAGGTGACCAGGGACGCTGTCGAAACAGCGACCGGCTCTTAGCTCATGCCGTACTTGCGGCGGAACTTGTCAACGCGTCCGCCGGTATCAACGATCTTCTGCTTACCTGTGTAGAACGGGTGGCAGGACGAGCACACCTCAATCAGGAGATCCTCGCCGAGCGTTGAGCGCGTCGTAAATTCGTTGCCACAACTACAGGTGACCTTGATGTCGTTGTAATCGGGGTGAATGTCGGCTTTCATTTTTGGCTCTCCCGAGCGCGCTACTTAGCGAAAAGGCCGCGTAGGATATAGCGAAGCGTCAACGGCTGCAAGCGCCGATCTTTTATCCACAGATCCTGTGGATAAGATTGTGGATAGAAATTGAGTGAATGCCCTAAGGTGCGGATTTTCAAGCAGGCTTGTCAATATGACCAATTTGTGTCCACTTTTGATTACACATAGAAAACAATGGCTTACAGGCGCTTCGCGACACGTAGAGTGAATTCAGAGGCTTCTTACCCTAGAAATATAGGCTCCCGAGAATCCTTGTGCATAAATGAACAATCCGGAAAGTTCTCGCAGAGCCGCGCCGTTCGGCCAAAACGCGTGAAAATCAGCGCGCATCGACAGCCTATTTAACCGGTTTCACGGCTTGTCGGGAAGAAATTCGGCCTGCAGGTCATTGAGGAAACGTCTACCCAGTGCCGTCGGGCGCCAACGTGAATCAATTTCCCGCGACACCAGGCCTTTATCACGGACCTCACGCATGGCCTCTTGCAACTCTCCCGCGCCGAGCCCGGTCCTTTCGCAAAAGACGGACTCACTGAAACCCTCCGTGAGCCTCAGGGCATTGAGCATGAATTCGAAGATGAGATTATCCCCGGCCAGCGGCGTCGACAGGGCATTCTCGCTTCGCGCCTCGATCGTCTCCATGTATTGCAGTGGATTCGTGGGCTTTATGTAGCGTCGTACGCCGTGGCCATCGGTCACCTTGCCGTGCGCACCGGCTCCGACTGCCAGGTAATCGCCGAATAACCAATAGTTGAGATTATGCCGACACATCTTGTCGTCACGCGCATAGGCCGAGACCTCGTATTGCCGATACCCACCTTCCCCCAGCAACACCTGCCCCCGACCCTGAATCTCATGCACCGTTTCATCATCGGGCAGATCCTCGGGCGGACGCGCAAAAAAGATTGTATTCGGTTCGAGCGTCAGCTGATACCAGGAAATATGGGCGGGCTCGAGGCTGATTGCGGTACGGACATCCTCGATCGCCGCCGCAACGCTCTGGCCGGGCAGGCCATGCATAAGATCGATGTTCACATTGTCCACGCCGGCCACCCGAGCATCGTTCACGGCTCGCACAATGTCCTGGCTGCTGTGAATGCGGCCGATCTTTTTCAACAGTTCGTCATTGAAGCTTTGGCCGCCGAACGACAGGCGATTGACACCTGCATCGCGGTATCCGGCCGGCTCCCCGCACTCGACCGTACCGGGGTTCGCCTCCATCGTAATCTCGGCGTCGTCCGCCACATCGAAGCGCGCCCGAATACCGTCGAGCAGCCGGCCTATCTCGTCGGGAGCAAACAGGCTCGGCGTTCCGCCGCCGAGAAAAACGCTCTCAATCGGCCGGCCTGCGCCTCGCGTCTGCTCGCCATCGAGATCAAAGAGCAGCGCATCGAGATACCGGCTGCGAGGTGCGGCATCACCCGCGGCATGCGAATTGAAGTCGCAGTACGGACACTTCTGCACGCACCAGGGCAGATGCACGTAGAGCGAAAGAGGCGGTGGGGTCACGAGAATTGCTGTTTCAGCAGTTCAGCGAGCCCACGTAACGCCTGTCCCCGGTGACTGCGCGCGTTCTTTTGTTCTGGCGTCAGCTCGGCACCACTGAAACCGCTTGCGGGATCCAGAAATATCGGGTCATAGCCGAAACCACCACCGCCCTTGCGCGCCCGCAGGATCGTTCCACGCCAAACGCCTTCCGCGACGATGGCTTCCGGCATGCCCGGTCGAACAAAACTCGCAACACAACGAAACGCAGCACCGCGCGACTCATTGGCAACGTCGACAAGTTCCTCGAGCAGTTTGTCGATATTTTCGTCGTCCGTCGCATCAATGCCTGCATAGCGCGCCGAATGGACGCCAGGTCGTCCACCAAGTGCATCCACCGTTAGCCCGGAGTCATCAGCGATTGCCGGGAGCCCGGTTGCATCAGACGCGTGTTGCGCTTTTATCAGTGAATTTTCGGCGAACGTGATGCCGGTTTCTTCGGCATCGCTAACGCCCAGTGCGGATTGCGCGACAATCTCGATACCGAGGCCATCAAGTAAGGCAGCGATTTCGCGGATTTTGCCGGCGTTGTTGCTGGCAATGACAACTTTCGCGGGTAGGACAGTCACTTGCTTGCGAGCGCTATAGCCTCATTCTGGGCAACAATGATCTCCCTTATGCCAGCGCGCGCCAGACCGATCATGGCGTTGAATTCATCGTCGGTGAATGCGTGACCTTCCGCGGTTCCCTGCACCTCGACGAAGCGACCTGCGTCGTTCATTACAATGTTCATGTCAGTTTCGGCCTCGGAGTCCTCCGCATAGTCGAGATCAAGAACCGGCGTGCCGCGGTAGATACCGACCGAAATGGCGGCCACCTGTCCGTGCAGTGGGTCTTTCTTGAGTCGGCCTGCTTTGCGGAGCCTTTGCATTGCGATCGCCAACGCGACGTATGCGCCGCTGATAGCTGCGGTTCTTGTGCCGCCGTCCGCCTGGATGACGTCGCAGTCGAGCATTACGGATAACTCCCCCAGCGCCTCGAGGTTCGTCACCGCGCGCAGCGAACGACCGATGAGGCGTTGGATCTCGAGCGTTCGCCCTCCTTGCTTGCCGCGCGTTGCCTCGCGACCCGAACGTGTGTGCGTCGCCCTGGGCAGCATGCCGTACTCGCCGGTTACCCATCCACGCCCTGTATTGCGCATCCAGGCGGGAACACGTTCTTCGACACTGGCCGTGCACAGAACCTGCGTATCACCAAAGGACGCGAGCACGCTGCCTTCGGCGTGTTTCGTAAAATCAGGAATGAAGCGCAATTCGCGCATCTGTGAAGCTTCACGACCACTGGGACGCATGATTACTCTCCTGCCGGCAGCAACACTAGCTGCCGATCCACCTTAGCGCGGCACCGGTCGTATTGTCACTGTAAGGAGAGTTGACACTCAATGCTTTAACGCTCAACGTCTTGAGGTTTTTGGCCAGATTCTTGTCGCCAGGCTTGCCAATTCCTGCCATGTCATCGTCTGTCAGTCCCGACCACAGCCCGTCGGAACACGCGAGCAGCACGTCGCCGGGAAACAATTTGATGTGACCCGTAATGCTCATGTCAGGAACCGGGGCGTCACCGCCGATGCAACACTCGACAAAATTACGCATCGGATGCTCCTTGGCTTCTTCTTCGCTAATGGCGCCTTCCTGAATTAGCACCTCGACGTGGCTGTGGTCGCGAGATCGCATTAGCACGGCTCCGTCGCGAACCTGGTAGATGCGGCTGTCGCCGATGTGCGCCCAAAAAGCGCCGCCTTCCTGCACAAGACAGACCGCGCAGGTTGCTCGTGGCCTGAAATCGACGGCGAGGTCCTGACCGAGGTCAACGACCTCGTCGTGGGCCCGCGCCAGCGCAGCGTACAAAAAACCTTGCGGATCGAACAGGGGCAGCGCGGCTGACATGAAAAGGTCCTGCACAACCTTGAGGCCGGTCTCGGCGGCGCGGGCGCCGTCCGAATGTCCGCCCATGCCATCGAAGACAAGCATCAATGCCGCCTCTTCGGCAACAACAACGGCAGCGCGATCCTGGTTATCTTTACGATCACCGAGTGCGGAGACTTTGGCGTATTCGATTTTCATAACTTCCGGGTTACGTTGATTGGCCTTCAACAGCGGCCACAGCTTAGAATGACACTTCTCACAAAAACGTGACTCAGGCAGCACAATTGCGGCGCTGCCGGCAGAAGGACGCTGATGTTACACAGTATGACAGGCTTCGCGCGCGAGTCGGTGGAAACCAGCATCGGTACATTGACTTGGGAAATACGCGCGGTCAATCATCGATATCTGGATGTACAGTTCAAGGTGCCCGAAGATCTGCGGTCGAAAGAGCAGCTTTTCCGCCAGCAAGCGAGCGCGGCATTGGGACGAGGTAAGATCGAGTGCTCCCTGTATTTTCGCCGTGCAGTCGATCAGGACACGGAACTGCAGGTGGATACCGAACTCGTCGAACTGATCGGCCATCGAATTTCCGAGCTGACATCGAAGCTGCCCAATGTTGCCGCAGCGAACCCGATCGAGATCCTTCGCTGGCCGGGTGTCGTGCTGCAGAAGGAGATCGATGCCGCGCCCCTGTTCGAGCGCGCCACGGCACTGCTCCATACGGCGCTGAACGCCATTAACACAATGCGCGCGAGCGAAGGTCAGCGAATTGCTGAATTACTGGAGTCTCGTTGCGCCGATATCGAAGCAATCTCCGCATCTGTTCGTCGCCGCATGCCCGAGGTGCTCGAGGCGACGCGCGCCAAACAGAAAGAGCGTATCGAGAAACTCGATGTCGAGGCGGATCCCGCACGACTTGAAGTGGAACTGGCTTTGATCGCGCAAAAGATCGATGTTGATGAAGAGCTCGATCGGCTCGACAGCCATCTCGTCGAGATTCGCGATGCGTTGAAGGGCGACAAGCCTGTTGGTCGACGTCTCGACTTTCTCATGCAGGAACTCAATCGCGAGGCCAACACGCTAGGCTCAAAGTCCGCCGACACCGAAACCACAAAAGCCGCCGTTGATCTGAAAGTTTTGATCGAACAGTTGCGGGAACAGATTCAGAACGTCGAGTAAGTTCCCGTGGTAAAAATCAACGCGAAGCTGTTTGTGATTGCGGCACCCTCGGGTGCTGGTAAGACAACAATTGTCAAAGCACTCGTCACGCGTAATCCGGAGCTCAAATTCTCCATCTCTTACACGACGCGGCAGAAACGCCGCACGGAGGTCGATGGCGTCGACTATCTGTTTGTCGATGTCGACGAGTTCGAACGCCTGAAATCAGAAGGAGAGCTGCTCGAATTCGCGGAAGTATTCGACAACTTCTATGCGACAAGTCGCAGCCAGGTGGAGAAGCATCTGTCTTGCGGCGAAAATGTCATACTCGAAATCGACTGGCAGGGCGCAAGGCAGGTTCGTGCGTCCATGCCGGAGTGCGTCACGATATTCATCTTGCCGCCCTCACTCGAGGAACTCGAGCGTCGCTTGCGAGACCGTCGTACAGACAGCCCGGAGATCATCGAGCGACGGCTCCGCGATGCCGAGAGCGACATGTCGCACTGGGATGAATTTGATTACATCATCATCAATGACAAGTTGGAGCAGGCCGTCGGTGATCTGGAAAAGGTGCTGGCAGGAACGGGCGATTCCTGTGCCCGATCAAACGTCGCGTTACGGCGCGTGGTTTCGAGGATCATCGGCTGATACGCTCGGCCGGACCCTTATAACAATTGGTTATATGGCTTGGTTTTCTGTGTGCCCACTCACCTAAACTCGTGATCCTCGAATTTATAGGCCGGAACTTGCGGCCCACGCACACAGGAACCAAACAGATGGCCCGAATTACGGTCGAAGATTGCCTGGATAACATCGATAACATTTTCGAAATGGTGCTCGTCGCTGCCAAGCGCGCACGCCGCATAGCACATGGGGCTGACCCGATGGTCGAGCTCGAAAATGACAAGCCAACCGTTATCGCATTACGTGAAATCGCCGAAGGTTACGTGACGCCCTCCATTCTCGAAGAAATTGATCAGCCAGCGGCTGACGACCTCATGCATCCCGAGGCACCCGAGGATATCCTGCCGGTCCGCGGTATTTCGATCGGCGACTAGTCCTCCACCTGGCGGCACCCCGTGCCGCGACAGGCTCCCATCTCCGCGACTATTCCCGTTATTATCGGTGCATGGATTACGCGGCGACAATTCTGTCCAAACTGCCCGGCGCCTCAAGGCGAGACTACGGTATGCGCCGGCTTATCGAGACGCTGAAGTCCTACCTGTCCGACGAACAAATCGATCCGGTCCTGCAGGCTTATAAGTTCGGGGCAAGCGCCCATGACGGACAGACACGCAAATCCGGCGAACCGTATATCACGCACCCTGTCGCCGTCGCCCAGGAGCTGGCCGAGATGCACCTCGATGCGCAGGCGATTGCGGCGGCCATATTGCACGATGTCGTGGAGGACACTGAAGCCTCGCTCGGCGATATCGAGGAGAATTTCGGCCACGAAGTCGCCCAACTCGTAGACGGCGTCAGCAAGCTCGACCAGATTCAATTCCGCAGCCGCGCCGAGGCGCAGGCGGAGAGCTTCCGTAAGATGATGCTGGCTATGATCGAGGATATTCGCGTCATTCTCGTCAAGCTTTCCGATCGCTTGCACAACATGCAGACGCTCGGCGCGATGCCCGTCGCAAAGAAAAAGCGAATTGCTCGCGAGACGCTGGACATCTACGCACCAATAGCAAACCGGCTCGGCATTAACCGCCTCAAAATTGAACTCGAAGATCTCGGCTTCATGCACTTGCACCCGTTCCGTTATCGCGTGCTGGAAAAAGCGCTTGCGAAAAGCAAGGGAAGTCAGCGCCAGATCGTCAAGCGCATTTCCGATGAGTTCGGCAAGGCGATGGGGGAAGAGGGCATCGACGGTGAAGTCAGCGGGCGCACCAAGCACCTTTACAGCATCTACAATAAAATGGCCGAAAAGAAACGGCCGCTATCAGACATCGTTGATGTCTACGGATTTCGCATCATCGTCGACGATGTAAATACCTGCTACCAGACGCTCGGCCTTGTTCATGGACTGTACAAACCTATGCCCGGTCGATTTAAGGATTACATCGCAATACCGCGCATCAACGGTTACCAGTCTTTGCACACCACGTTGTTTGGACCGAAAGGTTTGCCGCTAGAGGTTCAGATTCGCACCCGCGAGATGGATCGAGTCGCAGAGGCGGGCGTTGCGTCTCACTGGATCTATAAGGCCGATGAAAAATCTGACGCAACGCCACAGCGGCGTGCCAGAGAATGGCTTGCCAACCTGGCCGAAATCCAGCAGTCCGGTACGTCCGAAGAGTTTCTCGAAAGCGTTAAGGTCGACCTGTTCCCGGACAAGATTTATGTGTTCACACCCAAGGGTGACATCATGCCGCTTCCGAAAGGCGCAACGACGGTCGATTTCGCCTACGCGGTACATACCGACATCGGCGACCGCTGCGTCGCGGCAAAAATTAATCGCGGACTGGTGCCCCTCCGAACACCGCTGCAGAACGGCCAGACCGTAGAGATTATTACGGCACGTGGCGCGAAGCCCAATCCAAACTGGCTGACTTTCGTCCGCTCCGCGAAGGCGCGGACAGCGATCCGTAATCACATGAAGAACCTGCGGTCCGTCGAGTCTGTCGACCTCGGCAAGCGCCTGCTCGACAAGTCTCTCAAAGACCTGGGCTCCTCATTGCGAAAAGTCGGCAAGGTGCGCATGGCCGCTGTGCTCGAGGAACTCGGGCTCAACAATACCGCCGAGTTGTTCGAGCAGCTGGGGCTCGGGGAACGTCTGGCGCCCCTGACAGCCCGCATCCTTGTCGGCGTCGACGAAGCGGGCCAGGCGGATGCGAGTGTCGCGAGCCTCGTGATCGCAGGTACCGAAGGTATGGTGGTTAGCTACGCCAAATGTTGTTACCCGATTCCGGGGGATGACGTAATGGGGTACCTCACCGCCGGCCGCGGCGTCGTTATCCACAGAAACACCTGTGGCAACCTTAGTAATTTCCGCAAG
>Ga0224508_10000260_pt1 | contig 54341 bp, 41 predicted proteins | sample SF_Jan12_sed_USG_4_FD_170157 | JGI IMG/M metagenome (GOLD analysis project Ga0224508, IMG submission 170157) | Sediment microbial communities from San Francisco Bay, California, United States - SF_Jan12_sed_USGS_21 | ecosystem: Environmental > Aquatic > Marine > Sediment | place: USA... | reverse complement strand
TATCCGAAAAATAGTGGCTGCCGTCAGGATCACCGGTAGCAACAAAGTACAATGCGGAACCGGCTTTTGGATGCAATGCTGCGTAGATTGAAGCCTCACCGGGCATGGCGATCGGTGTCGGTGTCAAGCCGCCTCGGGTATATGTGTTGTATGCGGTGTCCGTCGTCAAGTCCTTTTTGCGGATATTGCCATCGTAACTCGGACCGATGCCGTAGATCACAGTTGGATCACTTTGCAGACGCATACCCTTTTGCAATCGTCGGCTGAAAACTCCTGAAATTTCCGGCCGTTCACTGTCCAGAGCAGTCTCTTTTTCGATTATCGACGCGAGTATCAGCGCTTCATACGGTGTCTTGAGTAATGTCTCTGGGTCTCGTTCGCTCCACAGCCTGGCCAAGGTCTGAGACATGTGCTCATACGCTCGAAGCAACAACTCGCGCTCACTGGTGCCGCGGGTGTAGTAATAGGTCTCCGGCAAGAAACGCCCTTCCGGGTGCTCGCCGCCCAGGCCCAGTTCGTCCATTACGGCTGCATCGCTGAGATCGTCGAAAGTCTGCGTGATTAACGGGTCAGCGCTCAAACTGTTCCGGACATCGGCAAACGTAGAACCCTCGATGATCGTGAACGCATGCTGGATGACTTCGCCACTGACCAGTAATTCGAGCAAACCGACCGGCGTGATTCCGGCATGAATGGAATACTCTCCTGCACGAATTCTCGCTTCGTAACCGCGACTGCGCGCATACCAGACAAACCATCGCGGGCGTTTGAGCCAGTGACGCGCGTGCAGGTCCAATGCCACCGCACCCAGGGATGTGCCGGGTTGCACATCGTACTGCACGTCAGACTCAAGCGGGATGGGAGTAGTCAGATAGCCTTGCCAGGATGCATAGCCGGTCCAGCCGAGCACGCCGGTTAGCAGCAAGATCCCCACAATTAACCAACGCATCAGCCTAGCCTGAGTCAGTGATTGGCCGTGGATCGCTCACGTCAGGCAATGGCGCTAAAAATCAGCGTACCATTTGTTCCGCCGAAACCGAAAGAATTGGACAATGCAACATTCACGGCCTGCTCGCGAGCTTTATTCGGCACATAGTCAAGATCACAACCGGGATCCGGCGTTTCATAATTGATGGTTGGCGGAATAATACCGTCGCGAATTGCCAGTACCGAGAAAATCGCCTCGACGCCACCGGCCGCACCCAGTAAATGGCCGGTCATGGATTTAGTCGAACTTACTGCAAGTTTGTCAGCATGGGGCCCGAAAACACGGCGTACTGCAGCCGACTCTGCCTGGTCACCTAACGGCGTCGATGTTCCATGGGCATTGATATAATTGACATCCGACGGTGAAATAGCCGCATCACGCAATGCGTTTTGCATGCACAACGCCGCACCCGATCCATCTTCGAGCGGCGCCGTAATGTGATAGGCATCCGCACTCATACCAAAACCAGTCACTTCCGCATAAAGCGTTGTCCCACGCCGCCTGGCTTGTTCGTAGTCTTCGAGGACCAGGGCACCGGCGCCGTCTGCCAGCACAAAGCCATCGCGATCGGCATCAAAGGGACGGCTCGCCGCCTGCGGCGCATCGTTGCGCACTGACAGGGCACGGGCCGAACAAAATCCCCCAACACCGAGTGGCGTGGTAGCCATTTCCGAGCCACCGGCTACCATCGCATCGGCGTCACCGTTGGCAATCAGGCGTGCCGCAAGCCCGATGTTGTGTGTGGCGGTAGTACATGCCGTGACCGTAGCTATGTTAGGTCCGCGAAAACCGTGAGCTATGGAGATCTGCCCTGACACCATGTTGATAATGGTGCCCGGAATAAAAAATGGAGAAATCTTTCGTGGCGATCCCTTGTTGAGGTAGGCCTGGTAATTTTTTTCAATAGTTTCGATGCCGCCGATGCCAGCGCCCATGGCCACACCCACGCGTTCGGGATCAAGCTGATCCAGCGCCGACTCTGCTATCGCCTGCTGGGCCGCCGCAACACCGTAGTGGATAAATGCATCCGTTTGCCGAGCCAGTTTAGGGCTGAGATAGTCACCGATCTCAAATCCACTGACTTCGCCGCCAAATGTGGTGGTGAATTTTGATGCATCAAATCGCGTGATCGGACGAATTCCGCTCCGACCTTTGACTATGCTTTCCCAGGCACTGGGAATTGTGCTGCCAACCGGCGACACAATACCGAGACCTGTGATGACTACGCGTCGTCCGGTCACTGATCTATCCTGAACTAATCAAGTTAGCGGCCACACGCTGCTAACCAATGGAGTGGGTATCAGGCGGCTTGACTCTGCATGATGTAGTCAATCGCGTGCTGCACTTTCGTGATCTTTTCGGCTTCTTCGTCCGGAATCTCGCACTCGAATTCCTCTTCGAGGGCCATCACAAGTTCAACCGTATCCAGCGAGTCGGCGCCCAGATCATCGACGAAAGACGCTTCAGTCGTGACCGTCTCCTCTTTGACGCCCAACTGCTCGGCCACAATTCTCTTTACTTGTTCCTCGACGCTACTCATCTGATAACAGTCCTCTGCACAACACGGCTTCCGAAAAAACGAGGGGCTATTGTATGTGAATCTACGGCCTGATCCAATATCAGGCCATATACATTCCACCGTTAATATTGAGGGTTTCGCCGGTAATATAGCCGCCGGCCCCGGAGGCGAGAAATACCACCGCCCTGGCGATATCCTCAGGCTGGCCCAGGCGCCCCAGGGGTATCTGGGCGGCCATCTCCGCACGCTGCGTTTCGCTCATCGCGCGCGTCATATCGGTCTCGATAAAGCCGGGAGCGATCGTGTTGACCGTGATATTTCTCGATCCGACTTCCCGGGCAAGCGCTCGTGTAAATCCAATCATGCCGGCCTTGGCCGCGGCATAGTTGGCCTGCCCGGCGTTGCCCATGATCCCGACCACTGAACCGATATTGATGATTCGTCCATGACGAGCCTTCATCATGCCGCGCAGACATGCTTTCGACGTGCGATAGATCGCACTCAGGTTCGTGTCGATTATCGTGTCCCAATCCGTTGTTTTCATCCGCAAAAGCAAGTTATCGCGCGTGACTCCGGCATTGTTGACCAAAATCGTCGGCGCTCCGGTCGTTTCGTTAATGTCTTTGACGGCTTGCTGCACACCATCCTCATCTGTTACATCGAGGACAATCCCGCGTCCGGAATCCGCCAGAAAATCGGCAACCGTTTTTGCACCTGCTGGACTTGTGGCGGTACCGATTACCGTAACCCCCTCTGCAGCCAGTGCTGTCGCTATTTGCTGGCCAATGCCTCTGGACGCACCCGTAACCAGAGCGACCTGATCTTTCAAGATACTCATTGAGTTGCCTCTCCAGCCCGATCCAACGCTGACTGTAGCGAGTCTTTATCGAAGATTGCCAGCATGTCGATACTTCGGTCACGTTCGATGCGCCGGTTCAACCCAGTTAGGACTTTGCCCGGTCCACACTCCACGATTCGTGTCACCGCGTCGCTATCGATCATTCGTCGTATTGTCTCCGACCAACGCACCGGTTGGTACAGCTGTTTGCCCAAAGCGGCACGAATGCCCTCAATGCTTTCGTGTTTGCACACTCCGACAGTGTAGACCTCTGCAACGTCGGGCATATGGATGTCAGTCTCGGCGAGACGCTCACTAAGCCGGGCGGACGCTGGTCGCATCAGCGAACTGTGCGAAGGAACACTGACCGGCAACAGGATCGCGCGCCGGGCTCCACGACTGCGGACAGACTCTATTGCCCGGCCGACTGCACCGCTGTGACCGGCGATGACGACCTGCCCGGGGGCATTGAAATTGACGGCCTCGACGATATCCGATTCAGTACTGATCTCGTTGCAGGCGGCAACCACGTCATCATCCTCCAGGCCCAGCACCGCCGCCATCGCACCCCTGCCGGGCGGTACTGCCTCTTGCATGAGACGGCCACGATACTGCACCAGACCCACAGCCGTCTCGAAGCTGATTGCGCCAGAACAAACCAGCGCCGTATATTCGCCCAGACTGTGTCCTGCCATGATCTGTGGTGGGGGCCCGCCCCGCGCCTGCCAGAGTCGCCACATCGCAACGCCGACCGTCAGCATCGCCGGCTGCGTGCACTCGGTAACATCTAAACGCTCGCGTGGGCCTTTTTGAATCACTTCCCACAGGTCGTAACCCAATACGCCGGACGCGGCCGCAAAAGTAGTGCGCACAGCATCGGTGTCGCCGAGCTCGGCCAGCATGCCCACTGATTGCGAGCCCTGACCCGGAAAAACGAATGCCTGAGCCACAATGTTCTCCGTGGAAAATGTTCAGTCTATCGATGCGTGGATCGCCAGTCACGTAGAAAAAGCAACGCCAACCCGATGCCTGCCACGGCACCGTACAAATGTGCGTCGACCACAACCGGCCCACCGGACGTCGCAACGCTTAATGGCAGGGCACCCTTCATTTGCTCCCAGATAAGTTTTCCAATCAGGAATGCGACGAGCAGATAGCCCTCCGCTTCCCGTCGCGAGAGCCAGCGGATCGCGCCTGCCCAAAACAAACCGTGTAATACGCCGGACAGCCCAACGTACCAGTTCAAATCCGGTCGGAGGAATAGAAATCCGGCGCTGATCACGGCCACGCAGACCACGACCAGAGTGAGCCACTGCCCGGCGCGGTATTCGTCCGGAAATAGCAAAATAACCAGTGTCAGCCCCGCCAGATTGAGTAGCGCATGCTGCCAACCCAGATGCACGATGTGTCCGCTGAGCAGCCGCCACCACTGCCCTGACTCCACCGCCAACCTGTCATAACGCAGTGCCAGCCGGCCACTATCGCCCGTGATTCCCACCACTATCACTACCAGTCCAATAAGCAACAGCGGCCACATCGACAGCAATGTCTGCGAATGTGAGTCGTATTTTCTTGCCGGAGACGTCATTTTGTTATGATTGGCCTGCACAACGGAACACTCCTGATCCGCTGGGATCATAGCCTACTGAATCGCCTTTTTAGCAACGATGAGCAGTTTTATGCGCAAGCACAAAAAACAAGACGGTTTTACCCTGATCGAAGTGATGGTAGTGGTTGTTATTCTGGGTATCCTCGCCACACTCGTCGTTCCCACCGTGATTCAGAACGTCAGTGAAGCACGTGTCAACAAGGCCAAAAGCGACATTCGGACAATCGAGAGCCAATTGGAGATGTTTCGCCTGCATGCGTTTCGCTACCCGACGACCGATGAGGGCATAGAAGCATTGGTAAGCGCGCCGGGTGGCGATGCTGCGGACAGATGGAAGGGCCCGTACCTGCCGAAACTCCCGAAGGATCCCTGGAGCCGGCCATACCTCTTTATCTCACCCGGTACGCACGGCGAAATGGATCTGTACTCTCTGGGTCGTGACGGACAACCCGGTGGCGATGGAGAAGATGTCGATATCGGCAACTGGAACCTCGACGAGATATGAAAAACGAGATGCCGTCTCGTGTGTCGGCAGGGGCACGCGGCTTCACCCTGCTCGAGATAATGGTGGTCGTGATCATCATCGGCATTATCGTCACCCTCGCAATACTGAGTCTGGGTGACAGCGGAGCGCGTCGTTTAGACGAAGAGGCGTACCGCTTTAGCAGCCTGATCCGCCTCGCGGCCGATGAGGCCGTGCTACAAGGACGCGAAATCGGTTTGGCCGTCAAGCGTGAGAGTTACTCTTTTCATGTCTTTGACGATCAGCTCAGGCAATGGACTCCCCTCGCTACGGAACTCGTATTCAGGGAGCGAAAACTGAGTGATGGCATTGAAATGGAATTACGTCTCGATGATCAGGAGTTTGTGCTACCGCTTTCCGAAGAAGAGGAAGAAGCCTCCGGCACTCTGCCCCAAATCCTGTTGCTATCCAGCGGCGAAATCACAGCTTTCGACCTGGCATTTGAATTAAAAGACGTCAAGAAGCAAGTGGTACTTCGCAGTCAGGGCAACGGTGATATAGAAACTTTGGCGGCGCATGAAATCTAGACGACACCGAGGATTTACCTTGATTGAGGTGTTGGTCGCCCTGACCGTTGCCTCTCTTGGAATACTTGCCGTTACTCTGCCCGCAATGACTGCCGGCAGAAATGCTGTCAGCCTGCGTGAGGAATCACTGGCGCATTGGGTTGCTATGAATCACGCAGCCGATTTGCGCCTGGCCGCTGCCTGGCCGGACACGGGACGTAGCGACGGCGATGTCGATTTTGCCGGCCGGGAATGGCGCTGGATTACTGAAATAAGTGAGACAGACGTAGAAGCTTTGCGCCGAGCTGAGATTTCGGTCGTCTACGCCGATGACCCTGATCAGGAAATCGCTCACGTAGTGGCGTTCATCGGGCAACCAACACCCGGTTTGCGCTTTCGTCCGTGGACCGGCCAGGTCAGCGGCAACAATACCCCCCCCGATCCGCGCGGAGGAACCCGGTGAGGTATTCCTTACGCAAAGACGCAGGATTTACCCTGGTCGAATTGATGGTCGCAACCGCAATATTTGCCATTATGAGCGTCATGCTATTTGCGATGCTCGATGGCGTGCGGCGCCAACTTGGATTTAGCGAAGAGGCTGGCAATTCGCTGCGCGAACTTCACTATGTGATGCGACGTATCGCCATGGATTTGTCGCAACTGCAACCCAGACCGATCCGGGACGAGTTGGGATCGGGCTGGCAAAATGCCGTCAACGCCGACAGCGGCAACAACGCAATTGAAATTAGCGTCGGCGGCTGGCGTAATCCGATGAATTTGCCACGCGGCAGCGTACAACGAGTCGCTTACCTGGTTGATGGCGATGTGCTGGCCCGTTTGCACTGGCCGGTGCTGGATCGGACCCTTTCCACTGAAGCCTTGCGTACAGAGATGCTCACCGGAATCGTCAGTATCAGCGTGCAGTTCCTCGACGAATCGGGCGAATGGAGCGAACAATGGCCGCCACTTGGTGGCCAACAAGATCAGCGCTCCCGCCCGCGGGCCATAGAGATAATGATTGAACACGAGGAATGGGGCGAAATAATGCGCGTCATCGAGATAGCAGGTTGAGACCACCGCAATCACAACGGGGTGTTGCATTGATCACGGCCATCCTGGTTGTGGCCCTTGCAATGATATGGGTCTCGTCAATCCTTTGGACAGATACACTGCAAAAAAGACGCGTAGCGTCACTGTTACTCAACGATCAGGCCATGCTATACGCCCTTGGAGCAGAATCGTGGGCCCACGATATACTCAAACTTGATCTTGAAGACGGCCCTACCGACCACCTCACGGAAGAGTGGGCGATACCGCTGCCACCGTTACCGGTCGATGGCGGTCAGATCGAGGGCCAGTTGGAGGATCTGCAGGGTCGCTTCAACGTCAACAACTTAATCACGCCTGCTGGTTTACCTGATCAGATATCAACGGAAATCTTTCGAAGATTACTGGAATCACTACAACTTAACGTGTCAATAGCCGAATATGTTATCGACTGGATCGATCCCGACGTCGATGTCAGCTTTCCCGATGGTGCTGAGGACGATGTCTATTCCGGAAAAACGCCTCCATATCGAGCGGCTAATGGTCCTATGACCAGCATTAGCGAATTGCGCGCTGTCGAAGGGGTCGACGCAGAGGCCTACCAGTTGTTGGCGCCGCATCTGACAGCGTTGCCCGTGGGCACGACGATCAACATCAACACGGCAACGGTCGAAGTGCTGTCAGCATTGTCTGACGACATCTCGCTGATCGACGCTCAATCCATGTTTGACGGGCGAATCGATGCGCCATTTAACTCAATAGACGAGATTCGGAACGACGTCTCCACACCGGTGCTTGGTCAGCTGTCCGTATCCAGCGATCTCTTTCAGGCATCGGTGCTGGTGACTCTTGGCTCAAACCGTCTGTACATGTACAGTCTGCTCGAACGTGACAGTGCCGGTCGGGTCGGAACGCGTTTGCGAAGTTTTGGCGTAGACTGAGGACCGAATGAGCGAACACCTGGTTTTGAGATTGCATCCAGAACAGCCCGACCGGGCAAGCTGGGTAATTGCTGACAGCAGCGGTGAGCGGGCCTCAATGACAGAAACAGGCACGATTGCGGATGCTGCCCGTCGGGCACAGCAACGCCCGGTCATGGTCCTGGTGCCGGGACAGGAAGTACTGCTCGCCAAGGTCAATCTGCCAGTCCGTGGTACATCGAAGATGCTGCAGGCAGTGCCGTTTGCATTGGAAGAACAGCTTGCTGATGATGTCAGCAAGATGCATTTTGCGCTCGGTAAGCGTGACGCCAATAATCTTGTCACCGCTGCCGCCGTGAGCGAGTCACTAATGGAAATGTGGCTTTCTCAACTCGACGAGGCCGGCCTGGAAATCAGCCATGTGCTACCCGATACCATTGGTATTCCAGTGCATGATGGCGTGTGTATTCTGATCGACGGTACGCACTGCTTCATACGCGACGCCAGTGGCAAGATTTTGGTGGGTGACACTGACTCCGCTGCGGCTTTTGTGTCTGCCATGGGTTTTGACGGTCAGACACAGGTTGCCGACGTTTATGTCACAGAAGCTGACGCTACCACTTACTCACAGGTACTCAGCGAAATTCGCATGGCTCTGCCCGATATCTCGGTCAATGAAATGCGCAATGGCGCATTACCCGTAATGGCGGCTACCGCACTCCGTGTCGGCCAACCCAATTTGTTGCAAGGCGCGTATGCGCGCTCAAGCGGAAACGAAAAACTCTGGCGCCCCTGGCGTACTGCAGCAATGCTCGGCGGGGTATTTATACTCGTGGCACTGAGTGCGAAAGCCCTGGAGGTAATGAGCCTTAAATCCGAGCTGCGCGCACTCAATTCAGAAATGAACCAAATTGCCAGCGACGTCATGCCGGACAGTCGTATTGTTGACCCCTTGTTACAACTCGAGCAGCTTGCAACGAATTTGCGCGGCGGCTCACAGGGCGGCAATACGGATTTTCTCGATATGCTCAATTCGTTGAGCCTGGCCTTGACCAGCGCCAGCAATACCACGATGGGAAAACTGGATTATCGCAACGGCACGATGGACCTGACCCTGACGGCACCGGACGTCGACACGCTCGATAAGATCAGTCGCGAAATCGCCAGTCAGGGGCTCTCGGCAGAAATCCAGTCTGCAAATCAGCGTGACGACGCTGTGCAGGGTCGGTTGCGAATTTCGGAGCAAGACACATGAAAGACTGGTTTCTTGGTCTGGAATCCGGCGAACGCCTCACACTGATTACCGGCGCCGTCATACTGGCATTGGTTCTGGTATGGATTCTACTCATCAATCCGTTGTACATCAGTGCCGGGGCCCGTGGCGGGCAAATCAACTCCGCGCGCGACAACGTGGCCCGGGCCCGGCAGCTCAGCGTAGAAATTGCCACCCTGCGAAATACGGGGAATGCAGCCGCAAATCCTCAAGACACACTGATGATTACGCTGGAACGCACGGCACGCCAGTCCGGCTTACAAGTTAACCAGAGCAGACCGATTGATAAAACAACCGTGCGTGTACGTTTTGAATCGGCGCCTTTCGATGCGCTGGTGCAATGGATGGGACTGCTCGAACGTAATCATGGCATCCATATCGAGATCGCTTCGCTTGATCGTCTGGACGTACCCGGAATGGTTGATGCACAACTCACGTTGAAACGGCCTGGCTGAAGAATACTCTTTGATAGACGTCAACGAAGCATCGGGCAGACGCAAACTTCTGCTACTTGGAGCGGCAGCCTATTTTCTTTTCGTGCTGCTGAGCTTTCCGGCTCACCTTGCGGTGGCCTGGTTCATGCCGGATCACCTCACGACCAACGCGGTCAGCGGCACAATCTGGTCGGGCCGCGCCGCCACGATTAGGTCTCCGCATATCACGCTCACAGACGTCCGCTGGCGCGCAAGACCCCTCGCTCTACTCACAGCGCGACTGAGCTATCTGCTCAACATCAAGATAGGCGACGGGGCAATACAAACAGTCGCCTCGGTTTCGATTGACCAAAAGACCCGGCTCAAAGAACTATCCGGTGTGGTGCCCTTGAGCGCGTTGCGGGGAATCGCTCAGCTAAGCACTTTCGACGGGCGTATCGGTTTGGACCTCGACGATCTACTGGTCGTCGACCAATGGATTACCGATGCACATGGCAGCGTGGATCTCGTGTCGCTGAGCCTGACCGTGCCGATTACGGAAGCATTGGGTAATTACGAATTGATCTTCGATGGCGCCAGCGATGCCGTACTGGAAGGAAGATTCCGCGAAGTAGACGCTCCGCTGGCCGCCAGCGGCACGTTAGCTTTGCATGCTGATCGAAACTGGGAGCTTTCAGGAACCGTGAAACCCACTGCCGCGACATCCAGACAACTCTCCCAGGCGTTGACATTTCTGGGGTCGCGTCAGGCCGATGGTAGTTACCCGATTTCTGCCCAGGGCCGAAACTAGGCTTCCGGGTCCCACTCCCGCCACGCGCCAGAGTAAGGAAAATACAGTCCCACCCGAACCGACGTTGGATCAAAGCGGCGCGCCAGCCGTGCCCAGTCATTGCAGGCAGCGCGCTGTTTTTCCACCGCTTCGTCGACCTGTACTTCTGCAGCGGTTGCCAGCTCCGGAAATAGATATCCGACGACCCATCGATGCTCGTCCTGGTCAACAAAACTGCGATCGATATCTGCATCGATCAGGCGCTCATCGAGCCACCCCGTCAGGCGCAACGGTGAACGCGACTGTTTGTGGTTAGGATCAAGGAGCCATTTCGCACGATCGTCTTGCAGCATATTGCGAATCACAACGCCCGCACGGTCCGCCAGTCCGGGCACGTCGTCGACCTTGACCCCCATCATTGCAAAAAGTTGCTGAAAATGATTTTCCAATCCGTCCAGGGATCGCATGGCCCAGTCCATCGGACCGAGACTGGCTATCTCAAACAATGTCCGTTTCATCACCCGCGCAATAACTCGCCCGTCTTCCCCGAGATCCGCCACGTCGGAATTACTGACACGGGCCTGAGTCTCCGTCGTCTGCCAGGCTTTTGACTGTGGCGTTTCGGGTGACAACCAGGACGATGGCAATCGCCTGATGCTGCTGCCTTCATGTTGGCCCGTCTGCGCGTGCTTGGCGTCGGCACTGTGTGGCGCAGGAAGCTGACCGACCAACTCATCCCACATAGCAGCCAATGGGCTGTTTGCCGGTGGTGTGATCCAGCCGTTCTCGCCGGCGGTCGGTCTGACAATGACGTGTAGGTGTTTGTTCGCACGAGCCACGGCGGAATAAAAGACTCGGCGCAGTTCATTGTCATGCAAACTGGTCTGCAGCGACTTAACCCAGTGATTGATTGCATCACCGCCACCTTCACTGCTGACAGGAGCAAGTAATAGTTGTTCGTTTCCAAATTGATCAGGTCTTATAAGCCAGCGCAATGCATCGTCGTCTTCTGGCAGAGATATACTGGTTGACACACCGGCGAGAATCACTGTGCCGAATTCCTGTTGTTCAGCTTTTTCTACGGTGGTGACAAACACACTCCCGGCGTCGGCTGTGATCGTGTCCAACCCGGCGCACAGACGAGCGACCGCTGCATCAAGTGCTTCCAGGCTGTCGGGTTCTCCGCCGTCATCAATCTCCTCGAGCATGCGAAAGTAGTCTCTTGTCCGTTCCAATTCGTATTGGGATCTTATGCACACTGCGCCACCCAGCGCTGTCCAAACGCCCTCGACCAGTCGGCGCAGATCCCGGCGGCCGCGCTCGGCAAGTGTTTGCGCAATGACTCGCTTGGTACGAGACAGACGTTGCTGACCGTCTTCACTCAATCCAGAGCGCCTCCGTTGATCAATCAACAGCTCCCACACGGCAATCTCATCGGCATCGGCGGTAAGATGATGCAGATCTTCCAGTGTGAGACCACACCATGGCGCCCGCAGCACCGTTAGCCATGCGACTCGGTCCGATAAATGACACAACGCACGTGTCAGGGCGTGCAGATCGGCGATAACACTTCTTTGGCCGAGCAGATCCACAGCATGACTACGACAAGAAATACCCGCCGCATGAAGCTCGTCAACAATCGATGCCGCACCGGCGGCCTCAGCCAGCAAAACGGCGACCGTCCCTTCCAGTAATTCCGGTCGCTCGGTCAGCAGTTTTGCTATTTGTCTGCTTTCATCAGCTAGACTGCCACTGACCGCGTGCAGCTGAACGTCTCCCGGCTGGTCACTAAGTGCTTTTGCCGGAAGATAGGGCATACCGCCCTCCCCGATCACAGCTTCCGTTCCAAGTCCAAACAGATTATTGATCCAGTCAACAATTTCCGAACCCGAGCGGCGTTGCTCAGTCAGGCTAATGAGCGATAGATCGCATTTTCCCAATCCATTGTTCAGAACTTTCAAAAACAACGCTGGCTGCGCGCCACGACTGCGGCCGATCGACGCATAAGCATCGCCGGTAATAAACAGGCTACGATTGTCCTGCCCGGTCCACGACTGAGTCAGCCGCTCGACCAGCATCGTAGCGGTGAAAGAATAATCCACCATGTTGTCGACAATGAGATGTCGCAAGCCCTGTGCACCGAAAATTTCCGCCTGGCTGGATTTAAGCGCGCGAATTGCGCCCAGCACTATCTCCGTCAAATCCACTTCGCCCAACGCGCTGAAAGCCCGGGACAGATTGTTCATTGCACCGGGCAAAACTGCGAGTAAGGACTGCAGCACGGTCCATTGCAAATGGGTGTATTTGACAACGGACAGATCGCGAACCGCGGCCAGGCGTGGGGTGAAACCTCGTAACTCTGTCAGTCTTGCCGCCAGGTTCGCAATTTGACTGTGCAACTCCGTTCGTACCTTGCGCTCCAGATCTTCTTCTGCGCCGTCGGGGGAGGGCAATCCCTGCTCTTCACCAAACTCCTGACGAATGCTGCCGTCTTCTGTCAGCAACAATTCACACAGGCCACGCCACTGAGTGAGGTGCTCAGCATCCGCAGGCGGCAAGCTGCGCAAGTCACGCCATGTCGCAAGTGGCGAATCGGATCCACGTATGGAAAGTTGTTTTCCCGCTACCGAGGCAACGTTTACCAGTTCTTCAGCAACCTCGTCCGGAATAACACCGGACAAATCGGACAAAGTCATCAACACGGCATCTTCGAGCGCCGATTGCAGCGCATTTCTCATATCCCCGGGTTCGTCCTGCTTTAGACAGCGATTGAGCCCGGCGCGGCGGCGTAGCATCCCAGCCAGCAGACGTTCCGCTCGAAGCAGATCGTTATCGAGATGCAACAATAAGGATTCGAGGTTAGGGGCGACACGCTCATCGTGATCCAGCGTTCTCAATAAACCACGGGCTGCGGTTCTGTAATAGGCATCCGGATTGGCGGTTATTCGCGCGCCGGCACCACAACCAGACGAAACTGGCGCGGCTGCAACCAGGGCCAGTGACAGAGAACCAATTGTATGTATCTGCAGACGTTCGGGTTGTTCGAGAAGACTCCAGTTTGCTTCGGCATCGCGATTCGCAACCGGCGCATCACCACCTTCGCCGCGTAGTATCGCCGCAACGCGCTGCCTGATCAGTGTCGCGCTACTCTCGTCGGCGGCGAGAAACAACACCTCTTCCGGTTGTTTGGCATCACCCAGGGCGACCAGATATCTTTGAAATGCAAGCTCGGATTTACCACTACCCGCGGCCCCTTGCACTACGAATGATCGTGTTAGATCCAGTACGGCCTTATCGCTGGTTGCCCTGGAACCCACCATCAGAAGACTTTCTGCTCACCAATGCGGCATAAGCTGCTGAGATGACAGCTGTTACATGTATCCGTGCCATATTTTGGCGCCACACTTGCATCACCGGTCGCAAATTGTCGGGTCAAGGCTTCCAGCGTCTCGCGTGCATGTTTCAGCAAGGCATCCCAACTCAGACCGGTCTGTGCGGCCAGTTCACTCTGCGCATACAAAGGCAGTCTGGAAACAACGCTGGCTTGTTGTACGCCAGACAAGTCCATCCGTTCGTCCACCACACAACCGGTTAGCAAAGCAACGGGTTTTTCCTCCGTTGCCAACGCATAGAGCAACAGCGTGGGTGCGTCGGGACGATCCCCTGTCCAACGCTCAGGTTCAAAACGCTCTGTATCATAATCAATCGCAACCAGACCCTGTCCATCGACCTGGTCCACCCGGTCTACGTGGGCGCGAATTGCGACACCGCCGATATCGATGTTCGCACTAACGTCTGTCTGATTAACTACAAATGGCGCGCGACCGGCTTCGACAGGGAGCCATTGCAACAACAAGCGCACAAGACGAGCATGCTCAAGCGCACGATATCGTGTCGACAGGCGCACAGGCAACTTTCGTTCAAATACAGCGAGTACTGTATCGGCGACCTCCCAAATCTGAACTTCGAGGTGCTCGCCACTTAATGCAGCCTGTAATACATCAGATGATTCGATACGGTGCCAAAGATGCTCCAATGCCATTCGAACCAGAACAACCCTCGCTTCCGGCCGTATACCTGGACGCAATGCGCGTAATGGCTTTGCCCCGAGACGATTGATGGCAAATGAACGAAACGGGCAGGCCGACTGTAACGTTAGCACTTCCTGATTCAGATCTATCGACTCTACGGGATCCAAGGCGGGACCTCGGTCATCCTGGACAGTGTCAATGTCGGTAGCAGCAACCAACGCCTGCCGGTAGTCGGTCAGGTCGGCCAGCTCAAGCTGTTGCAGAGAAATCTGCGGCACCGACGAAAACGATTTGAGCATGAATCCCTGATCTGAATTCTCTACCTTCGACACGACTACCTGTGATGCCGAAGACATTAGACGGGTCGTCAATTGATCGGCTCTTTGTGCCCGGCTAGCTGGGGCACTCTCAGGCAACTTGCAGTCGCGTTGCCATTCGATCGGAATAAACGGGTTTGGCGTGCCGATGATGCGACTCCAATTGCCACCGGCCGCGTTACAAATCCACAAATGGTCGAAACTCAGCCATTCGGCGTCCGCAGGTTCCAACACAGAAATTGGCACGTTGGGTGCGTGAAACTCAAAGTGGCGACCCCTAAGCAAATGCCGCAAGACACGAAGCGCTTCGGGTGGACTGAGTTCTCCCAGCACGTCATCGAGTGAGCAGAACTCTCTGAGTAAGTCTTCGAAATCCCGTTGCGCCTGACGCTGAATTGCGTCCTGCTGGCCTTCTCCAGGCCAACCAAAAAGTTCCAGGCGACTATTAAAGTCTGCGCCCCAAGCACTCGGTGAACGAGCCACCTGATCGTCCTTGCGGCCCGAAAGCGATTTAAATAGAGTCTCCAGCGCAAAATCATCCGTCGGAACACCGGTTTGTTGACGAAACGCTTTAAGCATGTCCGGCATGTGCCGCAGGTCGACATCTACTGAACCCTTGTCGCGAATCCCGGCGTCAAAACGCGCGCGTCGTGCCGCTTCGGTGATGCCTCCAGCGATAAACGGCGAACGAATAATTCGGCTCAAGACCCGCATGGAAACTGACCCCATCGACAGGGCCAATACATGGTCGGCGGCCACCACTACCGGCTGTTTGCGTAATGGTCGTCCCGCGCCGATTTCATAGGGCCGCGTGGATTCACTCGGTGCGCCGGGCAAGGAAGCTGACGGGAGCAACGCTTTGTCCAGTGCCCGCTCCACTCTCAGAAACGAATTCGCCAGATCAGGAACTACCAAACAGGCGCGCCGTGTCACATCGTTGACGACCAGTCCGCGCAACCACCGGACGGCAGTCTGCAATTCTGTATCTGCGTTGGGCGATGTCAGGAGCCCCGCTTTGTTTTCTGCCTGGCCACGCCGCTCCATACTGAGCTGGGTCCCCATACTGGCCAGCACGCGTAACAGGCTGCGTTGCTGTGGATTGAAACCGTCAAAACCGGCCAGCAATACATGCGCCGGGACTGATACTGCACCCGAACCAATCGCGGGAACGAGGGAGTCAATTACCCGTGCCGAATCCAGCCACGAGTTATCAGTGCAGTAGCTGTGGTAGCGCTCCATCCATCGGGAGAAAGCGCCTTGCTCCGCCGAGGTGAATCCGACAGTGCCCGGATCTGGCATGCGCCATTGATGCAACATCTGCCACGCACTGCGTGCGAGTCTCGCGGTGCCGCCGACATTAAGCGGCGCGGAGGGGGCAGTTTCGGCAAGTATGCGTTCCCAGAGAATCTGTTCCTGCAGCGGCGAAAGCAGCCGCCGACGGCCTGACGGTGAGGCATAACCGGACCACAGCACCAGCTCCCCGAGACTGCGTAACCACTCATCCCAGGACAACACATTACCGCGCGCCCAGGCCTGGACCCCCCGGTTGACCTGATGGTGCGCATAATCCCGTCGTACTTCCTGCGCCAGACGTCGGGTTGAAGCCACAACCACAGCACCGGACTGCAGAGCCTCAAGGACGCGTTCAGAGAGTGCTGGCATAGTTGTTACAGTCCGGTTCCTGAGTCCGTATCATCAGCCAACGGCCGCTTGGGCCGCGTTGCCGAATGCGCGCTCTAATCCCTTTGTCGACAAAACAAAGCCTCGCAGTAGTCCTGAAATCGACAAACGCAGGATTTGTCGCGATTGCTGTGCAGAAGTCGCCAGTCTGCGGCAGAATTGTACACGATCCAATTGCCTACAGCAGCTTGCAGCACACTGGAGGAGCCGATCTTGACGCAACGCTCAGACAGAATGGAAAACCTCGCGGACGCGAGATTTGACGCCCTTCTCGGTGCGGCGGTGGACGCTATCCTCGTCATCGACGACAAGGGCGTAATCGAGACTTTCAATAAGGCTGCGGAAAAATTATTTGGCTACCCGGCTGCGGACATCCTTGGTCAAAACGTTTCTGTGTTGATGCCCGAGCCATATCGATCGGAGCACGATAGTTATATCGCTCGCCACTTGAGGACCGGCGAGAACAGAATCATCGGGATCGGTCGAGAAGTAAAAGGGCAAAACGCGAATGGTGACGTATTCCCTCTGGATCTATCCGTCGGGGCGATTCATCATGGCACAAGAAAAAAGTTTGTCGGTATAATTCGAGATATTCGCGAGCGCAAAAAAACTGAGGGCATGCTACGCCAACAACAGGAAAGACTGGAACACGTAACGCGTCTGGGTACCTTAGGCGAAATGGCGGCCGGGATTGCGCATGAAATCAACCAGCCACTAACCGCTATCGCAACATATGCACAAGCTGCGAGGCGATTGATCAGCAGCGGACAACTGGAAGAGGAGCGACTGCTGGAAATTCTGGGAAAGACAGGTGCACAGGCGGAACGCGCAGGGGAAATTATTCGCCGCATCCGTAACTTGGCGCGGAAGCAGCCAGCGGAGCGGGAACGCCACGATCTGGTGGCTGTGGTTCAGGAGGCGCTGCGGTTGGCCGAAGTGGACGCACGTCTGTATGGCGTAAGGATCGAATTTCGCGAGCATGAAGACTTGCCGCCGGCCTGGATCGATCCGGTACAGATTCAGCAGGTTGTGCTAAACCTGATTCGAAACGCGATCGAAACGGTGCCCGCCTCGAGGCAGATCGTCATCCAGGCGTCCAATCGTGGGCGGGAAGAGGTGGTTGTTGAAGTCAGCGATGACGGGCCCGGAATACCTGAGGACTTGATTTCGGAGATATTTAACCCATTTTTTTCGACAAAAGAACTGGGCACGGGAATGGGTTTATCCATCAGCCGTTCCATCGTTTCCGCGCATGGTGGGCGGCTGGAAGCAAAAAATAATCCAACAGGTGGTGCAAGCTTTAGTATAGTGCTGCCCACCGCAGTGAGTAATTAGATGACAACTCAGACAGGAACAGTATTTGTAGTCGATGACGACGAAGCCGTGCGTGATTCTTTGAGCCTGTTGATGGAAGCGGAATCGCTTTCAGTAGAATGTTTTTCCTCGCCTATAGAATTTTTGGAACGCTGCCCGGATGATCGTCCGGGCTGCTTGCTCCTCGATGTCCGGATGCCGCAGATGAGCGGTCTGGAACTGCGTGACGAGCTACAAAAGCGTGGCAGCATGATGCCAATTGTATTTATCACCGGACACGGCGACGTGCCGATGGCCGTCGATGCGATGAAACATGGCGCAATTGATTTTATCCAAAAGCCCTTTCGCGATGAGGAGCTGCTTGAAAGGGTGCATCAGGCGTTGGAGCGCAATCAGGTAGACCGCTGCAGCGCCGCGAAAATACAGGATGTTTCGGAACGAATTGCCAGGCTTACACCGCGCGAAACAGAAGTTATGGCGATGGTAGTTGCCGGCAATGCCAACAAGGTTATTGCGCAAGAACTCGGTGTCAGCCAACGTACGGTTGAGATTCACCGCGCCCGCGTGATGGAAAAAATGGGTGCACGTTCCATCGCACATCTGGTACAACTCGCCGGCGTACTCGATAAGTAAATCTCCTTATTGCGCAAGAAAGCGTCTTCCGCGAGCATTGGCCCACTTGACGGGGTCGATGCCGTGGCAGTTCAGATATCCGAGGTACAACAAAATACCGCTATTTACGTAGTCGAATCCGACCCGGCCACGCGCCGCAAACTTAATGCGGCTCTGGCCGGTATGCGCTGGCCGGTATACAGCTACGCCACTCCAAAGACGTTTCTGGACAGTGTCCCCAGGGCGGCTTGCGGGTGTGTTGTGGCGAATTTCCAATTGGTGGAAACAGCCATCAACGACTTCTTGCAGTCCATCGAACGGGAGCAGCACCAACTCGCCGTGATCCTGATGTGTCGACATATGGAAATTCCGGATGCCGTCGCCGCGATGCGCGCCGGCGTGCACGACGTGATGGAGTTCCCCGTGGTCGAGCGGGCCCTGCGTCGCCGGGTCCGGGGCGCGATCTTGAATTCTCAGACGAATAATTAGGATTAGCCGCAAAGCTAGTGCTTTTTATCTGTTTGACTGCGACAGTACTCTATCAATAGACGCGTAGAGGTATTGCGACCCTGCGCAGGACCCTCGTTGAGTTCGGGCAGAATCTCGCTGGCAAGTTGCTTGCCCAGCTCAACTCCCCACTGATCGAATGAATTGATGTCCCAGATGAGCCCCTGGACAAATATCTTGTGTTCGTACAACGCCAGCAGACTGCCCAGACTGCGTGGCTCCAGCTGACGCAGCAGGATCGTATTGCTGGGCCGGTTGCCATCGAAAACGCGATGCGGCGCCAGCCTCTGAATAGTATCGTCATCGTACCCGTCAGCACGCATTTGCTCAGTAGTCTGCTCCAGAGTGCGGCCAAGCATCAGGGCTTCACTCTGCGCGAGACAATTAGCCAATAACAGTTCGTGGTGTGTAGCCAGATCATGCGATGGATTTACGACCGCGATGAAGTCCGCTGGCACCAGATGTGTACCCTGATGAAGCAACTGAAAATAGGCATGCTGACCATTGCTGCCTGGCGAGCCCCACAGCACCGGACCGGTCTGATAGTCGACAAATGATCCGTGCAGGTTTGTCTGTTTGCCATTGCTCTCCATGTCTGCCTGTTGCAGATAGTCGGGCAGCCAGCGCAGATGTTCTGCATACGGCAGGATCGCGTGTGAGCGTGCACCAAGAAAATTAATGTACCAGACGCCCAGCAGGGCAAGTATCACGGGTAAGTTCTGTTCCAGCGGGGTGCGGCGAAAATGCTCATCCATGGCGTGTGCACCGGCCAACAGCTCACTGAATCTCGCAAAGCCCACACTGAGCACAATCGGCAGTCCGATGGCCGACCAGAGCGAATAGCGGCCACCCACCCAGTTCCAGAAGCCAAACATATTGTCCGTATCGATACCAAACCTGGCGACCTCGTTACGGTTGGTCGAAACAGCCACAAAGTGTCTGGCAACGTCTGCCTCAGTGGCGCCTTGTTGCAGAAACCAGTCCCGTGCCGCATGGGCATTTGTCATGGTTTCCTGCGTCGTAAAACTCTTCGATGCGATGATGAAAAGCGTCGTGTCGGCGTTGACGGTCTGCAACGTACGGCTAATATCGACACCGTCAATATTGGAGACAAAGTGCACACGCAAACCAGACTGGGCGTAGGCCTGCAAGGCCTCGGTAACCATCTGCGGACCCAGATGTGAGCCCCCGATACCGATATTGACCACGTCACTAATAGCCTTACCAGTGTGGCCTTGCCACCGCCCTCCCCTCACTGCGTTACTGAATTTCTCGATACGCGACAATACTTTTCTGACTGCCGGCATCACATCGGTTTCATCTACAAGCACTGCTCGATCACTACGGTTGCGCAACGCGGTATGCAGGACCGGCCGATCCTCTGTGATATTGATATGCTCACCGGCAAACATGCGTTGTATGCCCTTGGCGACATCACACTCCTGCGCCAGATCCAGCAACAACGACATGCCTTCATCGTCAATGCGATTCTTGGAGTAATCCAGATAGATATCTTCAAATAGCGCGGAATATCGCTTTGCGCGATCCGGGTCGCGAGCAAATAAGTTTTGCATATGCACGGACTTGTTTTTCTCGCTGTACGCGATCAACGCGCGCCAGGCCCGCCCGGTTGCAACGGAATTCATGAGTCCTTCATCGTACGTGGTGTAGTTGTTGTCCAAGCATTTCCGGTACAACCAGCGTTACGCCACCTTCGGTAATGCGAAAGCGCCGCAGGTCCTGCTCCGGGCTAATACCGATCTCGGTGCCGTCCGGAATAATCGTACCTTTGTCGATGACTGCCTTCCTGATCGTACAACCTGCGCCAATTCGCACATTTGGCAAAATGACTGAATCTTCCACCAACGAATGATTCTCCACAATCACGTTGGAAAACAACAGTGTCCGTCTTACCGTCGCACCCGATACAATGCAACCGCCCGATATCATCGAGTCCACGGCCATGCCGCGTTTGTCCTCGAGATCAAAAACAAACTTTCCAGGTGGCACCTGTGCCTGGTACGTCCAGATCGGCCAGTCCCTATCGTAAAGATTGAGTTCCGGCGTGACTCCCAGGAGCTCTGTGTTCGCGGCCCAGTAAGAATCAACGGTACCGACATCACGCCAATAAGCTTTTTTCCCGCTGACAGGATCTCTGAACGCATAAGCAAGCACATTGTAGCGATTGATACAGGCCGGAATAATGTCTTTACCAAAGTCATGACTCGAGTCGCTTTGATCCGCGTCCCGTGAGAGTTGCTCAAAGAGAAACTCCGTTTTGAAAACATAGATGCCCATAGACGCCAGTGCATGCGTATCGCTACCCGGCATCGGCGGAGGATTTGTGGGCTTCTCCACGAAATCCGTGACCTGATTATGCTCATCGACCTGCATTACACCGAAGCCTTTGGCATCGGCCAGTGGCACCTCAAGACACGCTACAGTCATATCGGCATCTGCCTCCGCGTGAGAGGCCAGCAGATTGCCATAGTCCATCTTGTAAATATGATCGCCACCCAGAACCAGTACATGCCGTGGGGCATGACGCCGCACAATATCGAGGTTTTGATAAATCGCGTCGGCAGTGCCAGCGTACCAACCCGTATGCAGGTGTTGCATCGCCGGTAACAACTCGACAAATTCGCCCAGCTCAGCACGCAAAAATCCCCAACCTTGCTGAATGTGACGTATCAGTGAATAGGCCTTGTATTGACTCAGCACGCCAATACGCCGCACGTCTGAATTGATGCAATTGGAAAGTGGAAAATCGATAATACGAAACTTGCCGCCAAACGGCATCGACGGCTTGGCGCGCCAACGCGTCAGATCCAGCAGTCGCGTCCCGCCGCCACCGGCCAGTATCAATGCCAAGGTATCCCGGGTGAGTCGGCTGACAAAACGTGGCGTCTGTCTGATCTCTTGTTCCATCTGGGCTTCCGAAAGAATGCCATCAATAAGCTACTTGACTACGGCCTTCCGGTAAAGCGCGTTGACAATCCGGTGGCAAAGCCCGGACCATAGCGACATGAACCAACTGGAGCCCCCGCATTGCGTATTTGTATGATCAGCTCTGAATTGGCGCCCTACGCCAAAACAGGTGGGCTCGGCGACGTCACTGCTGCATTAGCGTCACGATTACAGCGTCACGGCCACGATCTGCGTGTCTTTCTGCCACTGTACAGCGACATCGATCGTGGGCAAATCAGCCTGACTGCGGTCGAAACCCTGCAGGATATCGAACTGACGACCAGTGGTTCCGGGCTGCGCTATTCGGTTTTCACCGGAAGCCAGGCAGACGGTCTTGTTATCCACTTCATCGACTGCCCAATGCTCTATGAGCGACCGGGTATTTACACCGAAGATGACGACGAACACCTGCGTTTCAACACTTTGTCCCGATGTGCAATCGAGTATTGCCAGCACCTGGCCTGGGCCCCGGAAATCGTACATTGCAATGACTGGCAAAGCAGCCTCGTCCCGCTCTACCTCAAAACGCTTTATGCCTGGGACCGTCTATTTGCCAACACACGGTCGGTACTGAGCATCCACAATATCGGTTATCAGGGCGTGTTCAACGCGGAAATCATTGACACCACGGGTCTGGGCGGACACCGGGAGATGTTTGACCAGCATGATTTAGCGAAGGGAAGACTTAATTTTCTCAAAACCGGTGTTCTTTATGCTGATGCACTGACCACAGTAAGCCCGACTTACGCGCAGGAAATCTGCACCGCGGAATACGGCATGGGCTTAGAGGATTTGCTGAAACACCGATGTGGCGACCTGCACGGAATCCTCAACGGGGTCGATTACGATATTTGGAATCCGGAATGCGATACGCTGATTTCGCACACCTACTCCGCCAGTGACATGACTGGCAAGACACGCAACAAGAACGATCTGCAAAGACAATATGGTTTGGCAGAGGACCCTGATATTCCGCTGATCGGTATCGTGTCCAGGCTAGTAACGCATAAGGGCTTTGCACTGTTCGCCGAAGTACTGCCCCAGTTGCTGAGCGAAAAACGCCTCCAGCTCGTCGTATTGGGGAGTGGTGAAGAACGTTACGAGGATTTTTTTGGCTGGCTGGCCAACAAGCACCCTACTGCAGCGGGATTCTGGCGTGGTTTTAACGACCCGTTGGCCCATCTGATCGAAGCAGGCAGTGACTTTTTCCTGATGCCTTCACTATACGAACCTTGTGGCCTGAACCAGATGTACAGTTTGCGCTACGGCACGATACCGATAGTACGGAAAACGGGCGGCTTGGCCGACACCGTCATCCCACACACCGAAGTTGATGGCACCGGAATTGTTTTTGAGCATCCCAACGAATCAGGATTGTCGTGGGCATTACATGCGGGGCTGGAATTATATGCCGATCGGCCGCGACGGCAAACGATGATTGCCAACGGCATGAAACAAAATTTCTCCTGGGAGCAACAAACCCGGCTTTATGAACGACTCTTTTGCAGTCTGATCAACTGACCGATTGCCTGGTGCGGCTGCGCTCCGCGTTCATCATTGAAAAAAGTTCGCGTGCCGCCGGGTGATCCATCATTTCATCAATTCCGGTGCTAAGTTTTCTACGCCAGTTTGGGTAGGCTGTTGGTGTCGTTCCCGGAACATTGACTGCTTCGGTCATGCCAAGCCAGTCCTCAGGTTGTGCCATTACGATTGCAGCGGAACTGCGTGCCACATACTGATGCACAGCAGACATCAATTGGGTGTTCATGTTCTGCGTATCCTCTGCCGACATTCCATTCTTTGACAGAGCGCTCACAATGGCGGATCGGTCCTGTGCCCGCCCGGCAACGGCACGATGTAGCGTTTGTTCGTCGGGATATAGCCCCAGCTGCTCGCGTAAGCGCATATCCGAGCCTTCCCAGTAGCTATACAGTGGCGGTAAGTCGTGCGTGCTAACTGTCGCCACCGCGCGACGCGGAAAATCCTCCGGCTGAACTAAAGAACCATCTGCCTCTTTCTCGAACACGAGCACACGGTACGAATAGATTGCCGCAGCCGGCAACGATTCCCGAATCTGTTCTGGCACCGTGCCCAGATCTTCGCCAATCACCAGACAACCGGCCCGCTGACTCTCCAACGCGACGATTCCAGCCAAATCATCAAAAGGATAATAGACGTAGGCGCCCTCAGACGCGTCGCTGCCGGTCGGTACCCACCACTGCCGCAACAGACCCATTACGTGATCAATCCTTAAAGCACCACAATCGCGCATGTTGCTGCGTATCATGTGAACAAAACTCGCGTAGGACTGCTGTCCGAGTCGTTTTGGATGCAGTGGCGGCAAGCCCCAGTCCTGGCCTCCCATCGCCAATGCATCAGGTGGCGCACCAACCGATGCATCGCCTACATAAAGCCGTTGGTTTGCCCACGTTTCAGAACCATTTGGTGCGACTCCTACGGCAAGATCCCGATAAACGCCAATAACCATGCCCGATTCAATAGCCGCAGCCTGAACCTCTGCGAGCTGGCTGTCGGCAATCCACTGCAGATACTGATAGAAATCAATCGAGTCCCGATGTCTAAGGGCAAATCGCATCACGGCATCCGAACACGGGTCGTGATAATCGACAGGCCAATCGTCCCAACCTGCCGAACCACCGTTTCGACGGGCAAAATGGGCATGCAAAGCATCAAATAGTGCGTGAGTCTCCAATGGTGGACCGGATTCGGTCACAAACTGTTGAAATTCGCGCGCACGAGCCGTGGCCTTGCGCAAATGCCTGGCACGAAAATCTTCGAACAACATTCGCAATGCCGCCAGTTTGACGTCAGCGACCGCCTCATAATCAATTCGGTTTGCGTTGCGCAAATTGGCCAATCTCGTGCGAAAAGCCGGATCACGCACCAAAGTTTGCAGGTCCTCGCACTGGGTCGCTTCAGGTATGCCGGGCACATCAATATAGAGCATGTTTAGGAACGCACGACTCGATGGCCGATAGGGGCTATACGATTCGGGATGGGCCGGAAACAACGCGTGTAAGGGGTTGAGCCCCAGTACGTCTGCACCAGCGCGAGCGCTCTTTAAAGCAAGACGTTTGAGATCACCGAAATCGCCTATACCCCAGTTGCGGTCCGAACGGAGGCTGTAGAGTTGCAGGGAAAGGCCCCAGATGCGCTCACCGTGAATAAGTTCCGGCGGCTCGTGGCATTGTTCCGGGACAACGATGACTCTGCAGACCCAACCCTCGCTGCGACCCGGCGCGTGTATGACTAATTCGTGATAACCCGGGCCAAGATCTTCTGGCAGATTTGCATCGCAACGCAGCCAAACCGTTCCATCAATTTCGCGTTGCTCGCGCTGGTTTAGCTCCCTGGGTCGCAGGTGGCCGGTGCGCAAACGCCCGTCTTCGTACCAAAGACGCCAGCGTAATGGCACGTCAAGCTGATCTTCACTGATGTGCAGGGCAATTGTGCGATCGCTATGTGCTTTCAGTACAAATGCCGGTGGGAGCAAGCGCAGCCATTGCTCATCTTCCTGAAACTGGATAGCGGCTGACTGACTGTCAGGATCTCTGTCGGCAAAGCCCATGGCTGCAAGAATTTGCCGACAGGACGACGTCGGCACCGTACGGTGCTCGCCGCGATAATCGTAGTACCCGGTTTCTACGCCCATCTTCCTTGCAAGACGATCGAGCACTGGTGTTTCCTCCATTATCGCAATCCGCCCTCACACGGCCCACTCAAAGTTTGAGCATTGTAGCAAACGGTCTGCGGATCAACTGTTTCGGCTGACCAGCAGGACCAAACTCCGCCCGGCTACCTGATAAGTCTGAGCACCGATGGACTCGCCATGATCAGTGTCCAGCACACAATGCCAACGGCCGCTGGCCGCTGGAAAAGTGAAAGCTACCGCGTCCTCGGAGCCATTGACCAATATCAATACATCATCGCCACTTAAACGATAGCGCGGCGCAATTGCTTCGGTGTCGAGATCGCCACGCAGCAAGATTGCCAGCTCACGTCGCTGTGGTTCCCGCCACTGCGCCAACTGCATCGAGGTACCGGATGCCGTAAACCATTGTACGTCGCGTAAGCCGCTAGCTTCATTTAGCTGGCCTACCAACTCTGCACCACGGCGAAAAACAGCAAGCTGGCGACGCAGGCCGATCAGATCGGCAACAAACTGTGTCAACGAGTCGTCGGCATCGCACCAATCGAGCCAACCAATTTCGTTGTCTTGACAATACGCGTTGTTGTTACCGCGCTGTGTGCGCCCGAGCTCGTCTCCGGCCAGTAACATCGGTATGCCCTGTGAAAACATCAGCGTTGCCAACATGCCGCGCTTGCCGCGTGTGCGGCTGCGCTGTACTTCTGGATCGGCTGACGGCCCCTCCACGCCGTGATTCCAGCTATCGCCGCTGGGGTCACCGTCAGCGTTGTTTTCGCCATTGTCCTGGTTGTGGCGTTCGTCATAGCTAACCAGGTCATGCAATGTAAAACCGTCGTGCGACGTGACGTAATTAAGGCTGGCTGTTGGGCCACGACCCGCAAAAAAGTCGTCGGATCCTGAGACTCGCGACGCAAATTCGCCTATCGCGTTGCTATTACCGCGCCAGAACGCACGCACACTACGCCTATAACGGTCGTTCCACTCGGTCCAGCCTGACGGAAATTGTCCCAAGCGATAACCGGCGTGACCCAGATCCCAGGGTTCCGCAATCAATTTGCATTGCGACAATACCGGATCCTGGTATACCGCCTGCAAGAAGGCCGCATTTGGATCGAATTCACCATGAACTCGGGCCAGTGACGCAGCCAGGTCAAAACGGAAACCATCAACCCCCAATACTTCCGTCCAATAACGCAAGCTGTCGAGCACCAGCTTCAACACCGGTGGACCATTCACGGCCACTGAGTTACCGCAACCGGAGTTGTTCACATATTCGGCCCGGTTATGGTGACGCAATTGATAATAGGCTGCGTTGTCTATGCCGCGGAAGTTGAGCGTGGGGCCGTGTGCATTACCCTCGGCGGTATGGTTGTACACCACATCGACCAGCACTTCGATACCCGCTTCATGCATCACGCGCACCATCGTCTGGAACTCACCTATCGGATCGTTAATGGCATAAGCTGCATGTGGAGCAAAAAATGCGGCCGGATTATAACCCCAATAATTGCTTAGCCCGCGTTTTACTAGCTCAGGCTCCGACATGAAACTGGCGCATGGCAATAGCTCAATCGCCGTAATCTTTAGTCGCCTAAGGTGTTCGATAATGACCGGCTCGGCCAATCCCAGATAGGTTCCGCGCAAGGCCGGCGGGACGTCTGGATGCAGCCGCGTGTACCCTTTTACGTGTAATTCGTAAATGACGGAGTCCGCCAACGCTGTGCGCGGTCGCTTTGTCTCACGCGGGTCGGACTGCGTCTCAATGACGACACACTTCGGCATGACCGGGGCGCTGTCACGCGTATCCATTGTCCATCCGTCCTTCGTGGCCAATCCATCCTGCAGTCGAGAATCGTGAATGACATCGCCTTGCAACAACTTTGCGTATGGATCGATCAGCAGCTTGTGCGGATTAAATCGGTTACCGTTTTTTGGGTCGTAGTCACCGTGCACACGATAGCCGTACGTCAGACCGGCTTCGGCACCGGGCAAAAAACCGTGCCACACGTCATTGCTGTTTGCCGGGAGCTCATGGCGTGTCTCCACCCCACCCTCAAAGACGCATAGCTCGACTTTTGTTGCCGCACCGGACCAGATCGCAAAATTTACTCCACGACCGTCCGAAGTGGCCCCCAAGGGGGCGGAACGCCCCGGTTGTAGTTTTCTTATTGGCTCAGTCGGCATCTGCCACCGAGCGTTGCCATAGCGTCATTCCCAACGGCGGCAAGCAGAACACTGCCGAATGTTCACGACCGTGACTGAACACCGTCTCGGTGCCAACGCTTTCCTGACTACAGTATCCCGCGCCACCATACTTTGTCGCATCAGTATCGAATACCTTTTTCCAGGTGCCCGAATTAGGCAATCCCAATCGATAGTCATCGCGGGGAATCGGCGTAAAATTCAAAATGCAGACCAGTGACGGTAACTCGCCAGCGCCATCGTGGCGTATGTAGGCATATACGCTGTTTTCGCTATCCTGACACTCGATCCACTCGAATCCTTCCGGTCGCGTATCTGCAGCAAAGAGTTGCGGATGGGTTCGATAAAAATGATTCAGATCACGACACAGTGTCTGCTGTTGTTTGTGTGCTCCATGCTCGAGCAAGTGCCAGTCCAGACTACGGTCCTCGCTCCATTCCTGACGTTGACCGAATTCCTGCCCCATAAACAACAGTTTCTTGCCGGGGTGGGTCAGCATATATGCGATATACAGCCTCAGGTTTGCCCACTGCTGCCATTCGTCACCAGGCATTTTGCTGAGCAATGCTCCTTTTCCATGCACAACTTCATCGTGCGAAATTGGCAGAATGAAATTCTCGGACCACGCGTAGACCATCGAAAATGTAATCAAGTCACCTTCGTGTTTACGATATACCGGATCCTTGGAGATGTAACGCAGTGTGTCATTCATCCAGCCCATGTTCCATTTGAAATTAAATCCCAGACCGCCGTTTTCGGGCGGGTGACTCACGCCGGGAAATGCTGTCGACTCTTCGGCGATGGACAAAACCCCAGGGTGATAACGGAAAATGGTTTTATTGAGTTGCTGCAGAAACTTGATAGCTTCGAGATTCTCGCGCCCACCAAAACGATTAGGCTCCCACTGACCGTCCTTACGGTTGTAATCCAGATAAATCATCGACGCGACGGCGTCCACGCGCAGTCCGTCCAGATGATAGTAGTCGAGCCAGAATAAAGCGTTCGCGATCAGAAAATTGCGTACTTCGTTGCGGCCAAAATTGAATACCTTGGTCCCCCATTCCGCGTGTTCGCCCTGCCGTGGGTCGGCATGTTCATACAAATAAGTACCGTCGAATCGTGTAAGCCCAAATTCGTCTTGGGGAAAATGCCCGGGCACCCAGTCCATAATCACGCCTATGCCAGCAGCGTGGCATTGATCTACAAAACGCATCAGCTCATGCGGTCGACCAAAACGTGCTGTCGCGGCGTAGTAGCCGGTAACCTGATAGCCCCATGAGCGGTCCAATGGGTGTTCGGCCAGACCCATTAACTCGATGTGCGTGTAACCCATATCGACGACGTAGGGAATCAAATCGTCCGCCAGCTGCTCCCAACTGAGAAAGGCTCCGTCGTTGCGTTTCCATGATCCCGGATGCACCTCATAGATATTGACCGCCAACGACATTGCATTTTGTCTGTCGCGTTGGTCAATCCAGCCTTGATCGCCCCATTCATAACCATTCAGTTCCGTGACGACTGAACAATTGTTGGGGCGCAGCTGCATCATGAACCCGTAAGGATCGGATTTCAGATGAATAGCGCCATTATGGTCACGGATTTCGTATTTGTATGTCTCGCCCTCTCCGACACCAGGCACAAATAGCGTCCACACGCCGCTGTCATGGTGCGTATCCATTACATGTCGCCGCCCATCCCAATGGTTAAAGTGCCCTACCACGCTGACGCGTCGTGCTGTGGGTGCCCAAACTGCAAACAAAGTGCCTTCGACACCTTCCTGTAGGCAAATGTGCGCACCCAGTTTTTTATATATATGGTGATGATTGCCAGCGGCGAAAAGATACCGATCCAGTTCCCCCATTTGCGGCGCAAAATAATAGGGGTCATAGCGCAAGTGTTCGTTCCCGTCCGCATAACCAAACAACAAACGATAGGGCCGCATGGGTGGTTGTGGTTTGGCGATTAGCTCAAAAAGGCCATCGTCATGTATGCGCTGCATCGGCAACCCACTCTCATCACCATGCCAGATGACGGTTGCATGCGTCGCGCCGGGCTCGAAGACACGCACAACCCAATGCTTTTCCCGACCTGAACCGGTTTCGTGGAAGCCGAGTATCGAACGCGGACTGCTATGACTTGCGCTGATGATGCGCGCTATATCACTTTCACTGAGTTGCGCGGTGCTCATGCTCGCTGAGGTGGTATGGGAGAAATATTCCAGACCTTGTCGGCATACTCTTTTATTGATCTGTCACTGGAAAATCGACCCATGTTTGCCACGTTGATTATGGCCTTTCGATTCCATTCGACCGGATCCCGATATAGCTGATCCACGCGGTCTTGGCAAGACACATATGATTCGTAATCGGCCAGCAGCAGATAGTGTTCGCTGTCACGCAAAAGCATGTCGACCATTCCAGCGTACTGACCCGGAACATCGGGTGAAAAATAGTCTCCTGCGATAAGATCGAGCACTCCACTCAGTTCGCTGTTTGCTTCGGCTATCTCCGATGGCCGATAGGCTGCCCTGCGCTCCGCAACTTGTTCGGCCGTAAGCCCAAAGATAAAGATATTATCCGCACCAACTGCGTCCTTTATTTCAACGTTGGCGCCATCGAGTGTTCCTATTGTTAGTGCGCCGTTCAGAGACAACTTCATATTGCCGGTACCCGACGCTTCCATGCCAGCCGTAGAAATCTGCTGCGAAAGATCCGCCGCCGGAATAATCTCCTGCGCAATGGAAACACTATAGTTTGGGACGACTACGAGTTTTAACCGATCAGAACTCACAGGATCATTGTTTATCACGTGCGAAACATTATTGATGAGCTTGAGGATCTCTTTGGCCATCATATAGGCGGGCGCGGCTTTGCCAGAAAAAATTACTGTTCGCGGAACGATATCGGCATCTGGATTATTTCTGATGCGTTGGTAACGGGTTACGACATATAACAAATTCAATAGCTGACGTTTGTATTCGTGAATACGCTTTATATGTACGTCAAACAAGGAATCCGGCCGGACTTCGATGTCGAGTTCATTGTGCAGGTATTCGGCCAGTCGATTCTTGTTGTCCTGCTTTACTCTGGCAAAACGGGATCGGAATTCGCTGTCGTCCGACAACGGAACGAGTGACCGCAACCTGTCCAGATCGTTTTCCCAACCCGGTACATGCTGGCTAACGAGCTCTGATAATCCCGGGTTCGCCTCTTTTAGCCAACGACGCGGCGTAATTCCGTTGGTTACATTAATAAAGCGTCCCGGAAAAAACTGGGACAAGTCGGCGAATACTGTTTTCTGCATCAATCTGGAGTGTATTTCCGCCACCCCGTTTACTTTGTGACTACCGACGATCGCCAGGTTTGCCATACGAACGCTGCGATTGTCTTCGTCAATGAGCGACATCCGGCTCATTTTGGCTATGTCATGGTCACACTCTTCCGCCACAGTTTTCATTAGACGCTGGTTAATCCCGTAGATAATCACCATGTGCCGGGGAAAAAGGCGTTCAAGAGTCGCCACCGGCCATGTTTCAAGCGCTTCGGGCAGTAACGTATGATTTGTGTAGCTAAAGACCGAGGTAGTGATCTCCCAGGCACGATCCCAGTCGTAGTCGTATTCGTCCATGCAAATTCGCATTAACTCGGGAATGGCCAATGCCGGGTGCGTGTCGTTGAGCTGAATGGAAACTTTGTTACCGAGATTATCCAGAGTGTCGTGTCGTTGCAGATAAATTCTCAGAATGTCCTGCAAACTTGCGCTAACGAAAAAATATTGTTGACGGATTCTGAGCTCCCGACCCTCCTCCGTTCGGTCATCTGGATACAAAACCTGCGACAGGTGCTCTGCCGCGTTCATCTCCGCCATCGCCGCCGCATGCTGACCAGCGTTAAACAGCGAGAGATTGAAGTCGCTAGCGGCTTGCGCTGACCATAGCCGCAGGTGATTCACCGTCTCCGCGTTATAGCCAGGCACCGGCAAGTCGTAGGCCACCGCAACGAATTCGTCTGCCTCTACCCATTCATAACGCGTCTCGTCACCGTTTTCATCCGCAATTATCCGACCACCAAATTTGACCGGATAACGCAGCTCTTCGCGCGCGAGTTCCCAAATGTGTTGGAACCGCAGCCAATTATTGGGACGCTCAATTTGCTCGCCGTCCGGGCCAAAAGCCTGGCTGAAGATCCCGTAGTCGTAACGAATGCCGTAACCAAAACCCGGCATTTGTAATGTCGCCAACGAATCGAGAAAACACGCCGCCAGCCTGCCGAGGCCACCATTACCCAGACCTGCGTCCGGTTCGATCTCACAAATTGCTTCCAGATCCACGCCGAGCTGTTGAATCGCTGACTTGAGTTCATCCGCGAGCCCCAGATTCAGTGCAGCATTGTTGAGGTTGCGACCTATAAGGTATTCCAACGAGAGATAATAGACGCGCTTGCAATCGCTGCGGTTGTAGGCCCGTTGCGTACGCAACCACCGTGTCATCAGGCGATCACGCAGCCCGAGTGCCACGGCGTTATACCAGTCACGTGTAGTGGCTGTTACCGCATCCAGGCCCATACTATGACCAAGACGATCAGCGATCGCACGATTGAGACCGGCAGCATCCATTGCCGGTTCAGTCGGCACAAACCGACTGTCAGCCCCGCCTATCGGGTCGTCTGGTTTCATAGTCACCTAGTCCAACGACCAGTAGACGTCCACCGGTACCTGCTGCTGATGCAGTATTGCGCGCACCGGCATGCTACTAACATCGGTACCACTCAGTGCTTCGCAATAGACCTGCCACTTTTCCTGGCCGCGTATCAGGAGAATAATTCGACTTGAGTTGAGTAGCTCCCGTTTACTGAGCGTCAATCGCGTATGCCCACCATTTCCCGGGTCAACTGGGACACAGCGTTTCTCGCTGTTCAAAGCCTCTGCCAGCCCGTCGGCCTGCGGAAACAGCGACGCGGTGTGACCGTCATTGCCCATACCGAGCAAGACGAGATCCCATGGTCTGGATAACGCCCGTAGCGCCCGATCTACCCTGTCGGCGTCTTCTTCTGGTGTTGCCGTCGTCTGGGCCATGGATATTAACGTCTCCGCTGCCATACCAGGGGTGAGTTCGCGCATCAGCATCCCTTCGTTGCTTGCCGGGTCATTTACGTCTACCCATCGCTCGTCCGACAGGCACAATTTGAGGCTGGTCCACGGCAACGGCAGTTCATGCAGAACGTTATACAGGCCAACCGGAGTGCTACCGCCTGCAAGCACCATACCTGCCTCGTCATATTGTTCGATTGCTTCTGCCAACAGGTCCCAGATACGGGCAGCCAACGCCACCGTCAGATCATCGTTGTGCTGAAACCGACATTCGCTGCTGACCGCCAGACCAGTGTGCATCAGTCCGAACCCGCATCCCACTCGCGGTTATCCCGCGCGAGCAGCGACGCCGCTGCTGTCGGGCCCCAGGTTGATGAAACGTAGTGGTCCGGTCGCCCACCCTTTTCTTTCCAGCGTTCGGTAATCGGTTGTATCCATTGCCATGCGGCCGCCAGTTCGTCGCGCCGCACGAATAGAGTCGCCCGCCCACCGATAGCGTCGATCAGCAATCGTTCATAAGCATCCGGCACGTGATCCACACCACGGTGGTCTTCTTCCAGATTTAACTCCAGATCTCGCACCGTCATGCCTGTACCAATTCGTTTGCCGGACAGCAGCAAACTGATTTCCTCTTTTGGCTGCAAACGAATGGTAAGCCGGTTTGCAGATATGTCAGATTCACCGAATATCGAGTGCGGCACATCCTTAAACTGCACGACGATCTCGGACACCTGTCTTGCCAGGCGCTTGCCGGTACGCAAATAAAACGGCACCTTGGCCCAACGCCAGCTGTCAATGTTTGCTCTCAACGCGACGAAAGTCTCTGTCTCGCTTTGACGTGCAACGCCGGGCTCATCAACATAAGCCGGCACAGGATGACCGTTAACTGCCCCAGCCTGGTATTGACCTCGCACGACGTACTTGTCGATATCCCGGCCTCTAAGGGGGCGCAGCGCACGTAGCACTTTCAGTTTCTCGTCGCGTACCACATCCGCGTCAATACTGGGTGGCGGCTCCATCGCAATGATGCACAACAGTTGCAGCAAATGACTCTGCACCATATCGCACAAGGCGCCAGTGTGATCGTAAAAACCGGCCCGACCCTCAACCCCGAGATTTTCGGCTACCGTTATTTGTATGTGATCAATGTAGGTTTGATGCCACAAGGACTCGAACATCGTGTTTCCAAACCGCAGAACCATCAGGTTTTGCACCGGCTCTTTTCCCAGATAATGGTCAATACGGAAAACCTGCTCTTCGTCAAAACAATCCAGGACCTGTTCGTTAATGTCTCGAGAGCTGACCAGGTCTTCACCAACGGGCTTTTCGAGTACGACGCGTGACTGGGGTGTGATCAAATCCAGTTCATGGAGACAGCGACATACCGGCGCGAAAAGTTTCGATCCGGTCGATAAATAAAAGACGCGCACGCGATCTGGATACTCCGACAATTTCATAGCCAGATCGCGGTACGATTCACAATCAAAGGCGTCTACAGAGGTGTAGTCGACGCGTGCGAGAAAACGCCGCCACTCGTCTGCCTCCCGATGCTCGGCGGGAATAAACCGCTCACCTGCGTCTTCGAGCATGGCAATGTAGCCGTTTCTGTCGAGATTGGCGCGGGAGGCACCCAAGATTCGACCATCGGCAGCGAGCTGACCATCGCGGCAACGATAATATAAAGCCGGGATTAGCTTGCGTAGCGCCAGATCACCGGTCGCACCAACAATCACGATGTCAAAATCATGCAGCTCGTCGATCACGTCTCTCCCCAGGGTCGCCGGACTGCGCAGTATACCGGCTGCACCTGCAGAGATCAGTCTTATTGCCAATCTGCAGGTATGATATCCGCCGTAACGTCTATTGGCCGGAGCGACTTTTATGGCTTTGCTAAATTCCGTCATCGAGGAAGTCACCGAGCGTATACGGCGCAGGAGCGGACCTGCGCGTAAGGAATACCTGCGCAATGTTGAATCGTGGCGACACCGCGGCCCACGCAGGTCCATTTTAGGCTGTACGAATCTGGCGCATGGCTATGCTGCAGTATCCGACGAAAGCAAGACGATGCTACGAAAAATGCAGCAGCATCCGAACATTGCGATCGTCTCGGCCTACAACGACATGTTGTCGGCCCACCAGCCGTTGCGGGATTTTCCGGAGCAGATCAAACAGACCGTGCTGGACAACGGTGCCACCGCCCAATTCGCCGGTGGAGTTCCGGCAATGTGCGATGGCGTGACCCAGGGCCAGCCGGGAATGGAGTTATCACTATTTAGCCGGGATGTCATCACGCTGGCAACTGCCGTGGCCCTGTCCCATGAAATGTTCGATGGCGCATTGATGCTGGGCGTGTGTGACAAAATCGTTCCTGGGTTGTTGATCGCAGCTTTGCGTTTTGGTCATCTCCCAACAATCTTCGTTCCGGCCGGGCCAATGTCCTCTGGAATTTCCAATAGCGAAAAAGCGCGAACACGGGAACTTTACGCGGAAGGAAAGATAGACCGCGATGAACTCTTGCTGTCAGAGGAAAAGTCCTATCATGGACCCGGCACGTGTACGTTTTATGGAACGGCAAACAGCAATCAGATGCTGATGGAGATCATGGGTCTGCATGTCCCCGGCGCGGCTTTCTTCAATCCATACACACCCATGCGGAGCGCATTGACGGCGGCTGCCGCAAAAAGAATCACCGAAATTACGGCGTTGGGTGATCAGCATAAACCCATTGGTCGCGTTGTCGATGAACGCAGTATCGTCAATGCAATAGTCGGTTTATTGGCAACCGGTGGGTCGACTAACCACACAATTCACCTGATTGCGATTGCCGCCGCCGCTGGAATAACCGTCGACTGGGATGACTTTGGCAGGCTTTCATCGGTGACGCCGCTGCTGGCTCGCATCTATCCCAATGGCAAGGCAGATGTGAATCATTTTCACGCAGCCGGGGGCCTCGGTTGCATCATACGCCAACTATTGGAAGCTGGTCTGTTGCACGAGGATGTTGAAACGGTAATGGGCGATAGTCTGGAAGATTACGCACGTGAACCCATCAGGGACGGCGCAGCCCTGGTCTGGCGCGATTCACCGGCAACGGGCGCTGACAACGCAATAATCGCCACCGTTGAAAACCCCTTCCACGCGACTGGCGGCATACGTGTACTGGAAGGCAATCTCGGTCGCGCAATCTACAAAACATCTGCGATCCCACCTGACCGATTAGTGGTCGAAGCCCCGGCACGTGTGTTCAATAACCAAGAGGCTGTACTGGAAGCCTTTCGAAATGGGGAATTTAGTGATGATGTGGTCGTGGTTGTCTGTTTCCAGGGCCCCGGCTCCAACGGCATGCCGGAACTCCACAAACTCTCGCCACCACTCGGCGCGTTGCAGGAGCAAGGTTTGCGCGTCGCACTGGTAACCGATGGCAGAATGTCCGGCGCGTCCGGCAAGTTTCCGGCCGCGATCCATGTATCGCCGGAATGCGTTGCCGGTGGCCCGCTGGCACGGGTTTGTGACGGTGACATCATCCGCGTCGATGGTGAGAACGGACAACTGGCAGTGCGTTTGTCGGAAAGAGAGTTGGCTGCCCGGTCTCCGGGTGCGGCGCCGGATGACAACTTTGGTTTGGGGCGCGAGCTTTTTGAGGTCTTTAGACAGGCCGCGGGACAGGCAGAAATGGGTGCTTCGAGTTTGATTAATACTACAATAACAATGGATTAGCGGACTTAACGAGAATTGATGTGAATGTGAGGACGATACTGAAAACCGCCGCACCGGTGATGCCGGTGTTGACTATTGATAATCCCGCGCTGGCTGCACCGCTGGCTGATGCGCTGGCTGCTGGCGGCATGCGGGTGGCGGAGATCACTCTGCGTACACCAGGCGCAATCGAGTCAATAGCAGCAATGCGCAAAGCAGTACCGGAGCTGCTGGTTGGGGCAGGCACAGTACTCACTCCAGAGATGATGCTAGCCGTGAAACGGGCCGGTGGCCAGTTTGCAGTTTCTCCCGGTTTCACTGAAATCCTTGCAGATGCCGCGATCGAGTATCAGATGCCGTTGCTACCCGGTGTCGTTACGGCCGGCGAAATTCAGACAGCGATCGAACGTGGTTACAAGGATCTCAAGTTTTTCCCAGCTGAATCTGCCGGTGGCGTGACGCTGCTTGCCAGCTATGCCAGCGTGTTCCGGGACATTTGCTTTTGTCCTACAGGCGGGATCAAGCCAGGCAACATGAATGACTACCTGGCATTGAAAAACGTCATGTGCGTGGGTGGCTCATGGGTTGCACCGCGCAAACTGATCGAAGCCAAAGACTGGCAAGGCATTACCAATCTCGTTGCATCCGCACAATCAACCAATTGCCACTGAGAATCAGTACAATTCCTTATTGGACCGAGCGCTCAGTCAGAGCAATCTCGTAGCGGGTACGCCCGCCTCAAACCCCGCCGGCTGGAGACGTAGCATATGGGTCTCTCAATAGACAAAGAACATTTCGACGAAGTGGAATTTCAGCAGTTCGAGAAACGCCTGCATCAAAATCTGGACGCCCTCGAAGTGCTGTTACGGCGCGACGATTTCGGTCTCGGCGAGTCGTCTTTGGGCGCCGAACTGGAACTCGATCTGATCGACAACCAATGCCGGCCACTGACAGTTAATCGCAGCGTCTTATCGCAGCATGTAGATCCGCGTCTACAACTTGAACTGACTCGTTTTAACCTCGAATTCAATCTTTCACCCGTTGCTGCTGCCGGTCAACCTTTCACAATTTTGCGAGGGGAAATGGAAGAGGCCTTGCGGGAACTTGAGCCCGCTGTCGCAGAACATGGCGGGCGCATAGTAACCATCGGAATATTGCCGACGTTGCGTCTCGAAGACCTGCAGCGATCTGCGATGACGGATATGCCACGTTACCGAGCACTGTCGTCCGGTCTGCGACGCATCCGCAGAAAACCGTTTCGGATCAGAATTGATGGGGACGAACCGCTCGATCAGGTCTGTGATGACGTCACACTTGAAGGGGCCAATACGTCTTTTCAAATTCATCTGAGGATAAATCCGGCCGACTTCGCCAACACCTACAATGCCGCACAGCTAGTCACACCTCTCGCTATTGCCGTCGCCGGCAATTCACCGATCTTCCTTGAGCATTGTCTTTGGGAAGAAACTCGGGTTGCCTTGTTCAAACAAGCCGTAGATGCACGTGCGCCAAATACCGGCGACTGGCGTCGCGCCGCACGCGTACCCTTTGGCCACGGTTGGGTACGCCGCGGTGCATTCGAATTGTTTGCTGAAACTGTTCGCCTGTTTCCACCGATACTTCCGGTTTGTGACGACGAAGACCCAATGGACGTCGTCATGGCTGGTGGCACTCCCCGTTTGGCGGAATTGCGTTTACAACAGGGTACCGTGTGGCAATGGAATCGTGCGATTTACGATCCGGCACACGGTGGTCATTTGCGTATCGAATTGCGTTCCCTGCCATCAGGACCCACACCACTGGACATGATGGCCAATGCTGCGTTCCTCGTTGGCCTGTGTGTAGGACTCAGAAAAGACATGTATCAGCTCCTGCCCGCTTTTCCGTTTCGTTATGCCGAGTACAATTTCTACCGTGCATCGCAAAACGGACTTGACGCCCAGCTGCTATGGCCAGATCTCAGTAGTGTTTCTCCGGCGCAATTCAAAGCCAGCGAATTGGTCATGCGGTTCTTGCCTGTGGCAAATGATGGGCTACTGCAGCTGGGCGTGGATGAGAGCGAAGCACAGCAACTGCTGGCTGTCATTGAAGAGCGGGCGAGGAGCGGGCGGACAGCATCGCACTGGCAAAGAAATGCCTTACAAAAACTCGACAAAAAGGGCCGACCTGAAGCGTTGGCCGAGATGCTGTTGACCTACCAGACACATTCCCAGCAAGGGCAACCGGTTAGCGAATGGAAACCTGCCTGACGATGTAGGGTGTCCCCGGGGCCAAGTTCCGGCCACTTTCGTTTGTGCCGAACCTTCGGACATGAATAAACCCGCACCGGTACGGGTTTTTTTAGATCAGGCTAACGGTATGTTGTCAGGCACTGTCCGCTTGGTCTGTGGCACTGTCCGCTTGGTCTGTGGCACTGTCGCTGTCTTGCGTCAGAACTGTGGTCTCGCGCCACTCAGAAATCTCGGATGCAGAAGAAGACTCCGCACTGGCCTTTTTTGCATCGTGGTAAATCAGCTCATGATAACCCATGATGATCCGGTCCCCATCGCGCAGCCCGCTGCGCTGGGTTTTTTGCCCGTTGACGTATATACCATTAGTGCTGTTCAAGTCCTTAATCCAGTAACGTCCATCCTGATCCATCACAATCTGTGCATGATGGCGACTGATAAACTCACTGATCAAAGTTACATCGTTGTCTGAGTCACGGCCGATCATCACGCGGGTGTTTTCTATGGCGAAATCTCTCAGGTGTTGACCACGCTGGGAGACCGTCAGTGAGATTCCACTGACTGGATCCAGATCCTGCACGTCGTCCGGAACCAGATCGTGGTCGGCTTCAGCAACCTGCTCCAGCTCCAGCTCCTCGATTGCGGTATGCAAAATTTCCCGGGTAACCCGTTTGCTGTCATCGACATAAGCAGCCGTCATTGCCGTATCGCACAGGTTGATAATCAGACGCGGCACGCCACCGGTATAGCCAAAAATCTCCGGGTAGGCGTCATCGTCAAAAGGCGACTGCTTTGCACCGGCTACATGCAACCGATGTTGGATAAAGCGAATCGTCTCGCGCTGAGAAAGCGGGTCCAAGTGTGCCGTGGCGCTGACGCGAGACGCAATCTTATTGAGGTCACGGCCCTCCAGTCTCTCGCGCAGTGTTGGCTGACCGACCAGCATGACAGAAATCAGCTTTTCGCTGTCTTCTTCCAGCTCTGCCAACTTCCGCACGATATCCAAAACAGCGGTGCTGAGATTCTGTGCTTCCTCGATAATCAAGACCACCGTTCGTTCTCGCACGTTTTGAGCAAACAAGAAATTGTCCAGTAGACTCATTAACTTATTCTTGTCGCGCTCGAAAGGCTGAAATCCATATTGCGACAGTACAGATTGCAGAAACTCCTCGGAATCGAGATTCGTCTGCGTTAGGCGGGCAACGGCAACATCTCCTGGCATTTCCGATACCACACGGTTGACCAGTACAGACTTGCCACAACCGACTTCGCCCGTAATTACTACGAGCGCATCCCGTTGACTGCCTACCTGTTCCATGCAGGCCTTGGCACGTGCGTGCTGCGGCGACAGGTACAGGAATTCAGCGTCTGGCGTCAGACGAAAGGGGTGGTCCCGCAAGTCAAATAAATCAAGATACATGGCCGGGCGTACCGCTCTTTTTGCCAATCCGGTCAATCTTAGCAGGACTGGCCCCGACATAGCCGGAATTTGAAGAAAAAAACCAAGTGAAATCAGCGATTTTATCGCTTCTCCTTAGCTGTTATGGTCTATTTCATCAAGTTGGACGGGGGGCTCGCTATGCAACTCAGGGCAATAACTCTCGCTGCATTGGGCGGCTTGCTATTAATTTCCGGGCTGCCACTCGGTGCAGACACGCTGATAGAAAACGTACAGGGTTACACTTGGCGGGAAAACGGGCTGCACACTTTTCAGGCGCTGCGTTTCGATCAAAATGGCCGGATTGTTGCAACCTATGACAATGCAACGATACCTGACGCGCCGACCCTGCAGCGCATAGACGGCGCCGGTGCAACGCTGATACCAGGACTCGTCGACGCCCACGGTCATGTACTGATGCTCGGCCATGCGCGTACACGTGCTGATCTGGTGGGGACCCGGTCACGCGCGGAAGCCGTGGCGCGAGTTGCAGACTACGCGCGCCAGAACCCGGACGTGCCCTGGATACTGGGGCGCGGCTGGAACCAGGTCCTGTGGCAGGACAATCGTTTCCCACAAGCCGCCGATCTGGACGAGCTGGCGGAGAGCCGTCCTATCTGGCTTGGGCGCATCGACGGACACGCCGCGTGGGCCAATACGGCTGCAATGACTGCAGCCGGGATCAGCAACACGACACCCGATCCCCATGGCGGCCGAATATTACGTGATGCTGATGGCAGCGCGACCGGGGTCTTTGTCGATGCTGCTACCGCGTTGATTGATCGCGTCGTCCCACCACCTACGGCAGATCAGGACCGCCGGGCGCTAAGCGCGGCATTGACGGAATTAGCCAGCGTTGGCCTTACCAGTGTGCACGACGCCGGTATCGATCTGCGTACTGCAAAACTCTATCGTGAACTAGGCGCCGCCAATCGTCTGCCCATCCGCGTCTATGCCATGTTGTCCGAAGAAGTCTATCGTGATTTCGGCGAGCCTATGACGGATGACGGCACAGGCTTTCTGGCGATTCAAAGCGTCAAAGTCTATCTGGACGGCGCCTTAGGTAGTCGCGGTGCGGCGATGATCGAGCCTTATTCCGACAAGCCAGGAGAACACGGCCTGTTGTTTAAAAAGACCGATCAATTCGCCCAACTGGTTGGCGATGCGTCAAAACGTGGATTTCAGGTGAACGCACACGCCATCGGCGACGCCGCAAACCAGGTAGCGTTGGATGGCTTTGCAGCCAAAGACGCTCGCTCCGAATTGCGGCATCGTATCGAGCACGCTCAGGTTATTCGCATTTCCGATATACCCCGGTTTGCCAAACTCGGCGTCATTGCCTCTATGCAGCCGACGCATGCCGGCAGCGACAAGAACATGGCAAAAGACCGGATTGGTGCCGACCGAATTCTCGGTGCGTATGCATGGCGCACGCTACTCGACACTGGGGCGGTTCTGGCAGCAGGATCAGATTTCCCGGTAGAGCCGGCAGAACCGCTCTACGGCCTGCATGCTGCCGTGACGCGGCAGGACCGTAACGATATGCCCGCGGGTGGCTGGTACAAAGACCAGGCTCTGCAGATGGATGAAGCCCTACGCGTATTTACTCTTGATGCCGCCTATGCCGCGCGGCAGGAGAATCAATTGGGCACTCTTGAGCCCGGTAAACGGGCAGACTTCGTATTGTTGGATGAGAATATTTTTAAGATTCCTGCTCGAGAGATCTGGCGTGCAAAAGTACGCGAAACCTGGGTCAACGGAGTTTGTATCTATCGCGCTGAAGACTAGTTTATGAACGATGGTCCGCTCATGCTCTCCATCGATTTCGGAACACAAAGTGTCCGTGCGATCCTGTTTGATTTGCAAGGAATACAACGGGGCCACGCTGCGATTGCAATTAGGGAAGCACAATCACCGCAACCCGGATGGGCGGAGCACGACGCCGATTATTTGTGGGACAGCCTTTGCAAAGCCTGTCGCCAGTTATTGGCCAATACCGCAGAAAGAAGTCATATTGCCGCCGTCGCGGTAACGACGATGCGCGCAACTGTGGTATCAGTAGACGCAGACGGAAAACCACTGCGACCGGCCATCGTCTGGCCTGATCAACGTCGCACCCGAGGCGTCCCACCGGTGCGGGGCTGGCATGGCATTTTGCTGGGTCTGGCGGGTGTGCACGACATTGTCGCCTATTTCCAGGCTGAAGCAGAAGCCAACTGGCTGGCGACACACGAGCCGGATATCTGGAACAAGACTCACCGCTTTCTGCTGTTGTCCGGCTACCTAAATTATCGGCTAACCGGTCAGTATCGTGATTCAAGTAGCTCCCAGGTCGGCTACGTTCCATTCGATTTCAAACACCGCAGGTGGGCAAAAAAATCGAGCTGGAAATGGCGTGCAATGCCATGGATGAAGATGCAATTGCTGCCCGAACTGGTGCTACCCGGGTTGCAAATCGGTGAGATTCACTCGGCTGCAGCAGAACAAACCGGTATTGCCGTCGGCACGCCTGTGGTGGCCGCCGCTGCCGACAAGGCTTGTGAAGTATTGGGAGCCGGTGCGACCGCAGCCGATATTGCCTGTCTAAGCTATGGCACCGCGGCCACAGTCAACGTCACTTCGCGCAAATACATCGAACCCGTGCGCATGGTGCCGCCCTATCCTTCGGCAATTCCCGATGCCTGGAATCTCGAAGTGCAGATTAGCCGCGGATTTTGGCTGGTCAGTTGGTTCAAGGCTGAATTCGGTCAACCGGAAATCGAACGTGCTGCCCGGCTCGGCGTCGCCCCCGAAATACTGATGGATGAGCTCCTGGACAAGTCTGCACCCGGCGCTCAGGGTCTGGTGGCACAACCCTACTGGTCGCCGGGGCTACGTTCTCCCGGACCAGAAGCTCGTGGAGCAATAGTAGGTTTTTCCAATATGCATACACGCGCAGATGTGTACCGTGCATTGTTGGAAGGCATCGCCTATGCCTTGCGCGATGGCAAGGAGTGTATTGAAAGAAGAACGGGCCAACGGATCCACCGGTTACGTGTAGCAGGTGGTGGATCACGTGGCGATGCCGTGATGCAGCTCACCGCCAACATATTTGGTCTTCCTGTAGCGCGGCCACACACCAGCGAAACCTCGGCACTCGGCGCGGCGATCAATGCTGCGGTGGGCCAGGGTTACTATCCGGATTATACGACTGCGACGACAGCCATGACGCGTATCGGTGATGTGTTCGATCCGGACGTGGCAACCAGCAAGCAGTATGACGCCCTCTATAAGAAAACCTATTTGCGACTGTATCCGAAGCTAAAACCGATCTACCAGTCGATGCAGGATATCACCGGTTTTCGGCCCTGAGTGATGGCATAATTACGGTACCTTGACTCGATTCGCCCACAGCGTCTGGTTTTTTTTCTCGGTTGCCATCGCTTTGTTGTGCAGCGCCGTTACGATGCTGTTTCTAAACCAGACTTGGGATAATCCCGGATTTACGTCACTGGTAACCGCGGCCATTGTTGTGTCGCTGATATTGCCGGCGGCAAGCGCTTTCATCGGCCAGCGCCTGCTCAAGTGGCAGCAACCGTTCATGACGTGGCTGGTCTTTTGCATAACCGCAGCGATCATCAGTCTCATCCTGTTAAGCCAGATACTCGCCTAGCGTCGATTTTCTTTACACCTGGTATTAGAGTAAACACGAACTAATACATGTAACTCCATGTTTAGTATTGTTTTTCATGGGAACTGGCATGTTTGTTGCTTCGTAAATTACATGAAGTTAATTGCATTGCCCGTCCAAGAGTCCCCTACCGATTGTGCCCTTCCCGCCGGACGCCGGTTTGTTGCCGACCGCAGGCAGAAACTGTCGACTGTTAATTTGCGCCATCTCGGTCTGCAAGGCCGTCGCCAGTCGTTCAGACGCCCCGGAGATGAGGCGAACCACTATGTCGACTGGTATGAACCACGGCTTATGATTCTGGGATTAGCTATCATTTTGTGTTCCTGTACAGATGCCTTTTTCACCCTGAATTTGTTACAGATTGGCGCCGTCGAGATGAATATCCTGATGGCACGTTTGATCGAAACCGACGTCCAGGCCTTTGTCAATGCGAAGATCGCGCTCACCAGTCTTTGCGTCACTTTGCTGGTAATACACAAGAACTTCCGGCTAAGCAGTGGGGTCACAGTTGAGCACCTACTGTTGTTCATTCTCGCCGGCTACATTACGCTATTGGGCTATGAAGCTGTATTACTCGCTAACCCGCCTTTTTAAAAAAACAGTCGCAACCCGACCATTCTGGCCTGGAACATTCTATTATTTAGTGAGTCCATGTTAGCCAGCTAATGGCATGGGGGGTATCCCAGATGCTGCGACAGATAGCCATGATCTTGCCAATATTCCTGGCAGGTATTGTCCTGGGTGCCTGGGCCAGAGAACCGCTGCGTAAAAACACGCCTATTCCTGTACCCGTCGTTGGCAATTCCGATACTGCGCGAGATTTCGATCATGCAGCGGATTATCAGCGGCTCGAGCAAATGATCTCGTCTCTGACCGAAATTCTAAATCTGGAAGTTGCCGAGCGCCGCAGACTTGAGGGACAAATTTCTGAACTGGCAAGTCAGGTTTCGAAACTGACCGGACTGCGCAGACTAACACCCGAAGAGTCGAAACGACTCGCCACTATTAGTCAACAAACACGCGGTTTGGGCAATCCGGCCGACAGTGGCCTCAGCGAAGCCCGTTTTATTGAAGCCGGTTTTCCCGCCGACGTGGCAGCAAGACTGAAACGCGAAATGGATCAGATCGCGCTGGATCGTTTATATCTGCGAGATCAGGCAGTGCGCGAAGGATGGCTCGGCTCACCGCGGTACCGTGATGAGTTGCGCGCACTGAACAAAAAACAAAATGAATTTCGCGAATCGTTAAATAGCGACGAGTACGATCGTTATTTGTACGCACTCGGACGCCCGAATCGCGTTATCGTGAGTTCCGTATTGACCGGATCGCCCGCAGGTGAATCGGGGCTATTAGCTGGGGACGCTATTCTTAGCTACGATGGGACCCGAGTGTACTCACCGTCGGAAATACGTCGCGAAACCAGTGGTGGTAATGCCGGCGCCGTGGTCCCTATAGAAGTTATGCGCGACGGGCAGCGCCAAATTATTTATGTTCCGCGCGGACCGCTGGGCGTCAACATGGGCGCCACCAGTACCAGGCCCAACTAACAGGTCCTTCAAAACGGAATTATTGTGGGGCTAGGATTAGGAGCGCAAACTTTGTCCAACGTTATAGCCATGACGGCCGGCCTGGCTGGGCAGTTCCGGAGACGTATTGCCGATCCCGCACTATTGCGTTGCCTAATGCCGCGTGGAGCAGCTTGATATGTCGACGCGTACCCGTGAAGTACAGATTCCAGTTCCGGACTACGACACCAGCGTCAGTGGTCTGCTAATTCGCCCACGGGATGCGACTGCCCTGCTCGTAATCGGTCATGGCGCTGGCGCTGGTATGACACACGCATTTCTGGAGCAACTCGCAACGCAACTTGCTGACAATAACATTGCCACGCTGCGTTATAACTTTCCCTACAAGGAACACGGTGGCAAGCGGCCTGACCGAACTGCAATGCTGACAGCTACAGTACAGGGGGCTATCGAGATCGCGCACAAATCAGGTGGCAGTCTGCCATTGTTTGCCGGCGGAAAATCGATGGGTGGTCGCATGACATCTCAGGCGATGGCTGAAGGTTTACTCACAGATGTTGTCGGTCTGGTTTTTTTCGGATTTCCGTTGCACGCCGCTGGCAAGCCAGGAGTCTCTCGTGCTGATCACCTGGCCGATGCACATGCACCGATGCTTTTTCTTCAAGGAACACGAGATCGTCTGGCGGACATTGGACTGATGCGTGGCGTCATCTCCGATCTCGGTCGTTTCGCCACAATGCATGTCATTGAGGATGCCGACCATTCTTTTAACATGCTAAAGAGGAGTGGCCGCTGTAATGCAGATGCGATAAACGAGCTCGCAACTCAAACGGGAAATTGGGTCAAATCGGTGATCGCACCCAGCGCTACTTGATTGCTAACAGCTCGCCTCGCGTTGGACAGCCCAAAATAAGATAAGTGTCGGAAATCTGACAACAATTCTTCGGAACATCACATCCGGTTCCAGCTTCTAATCTGACAGGCTCGCGTTTTCGTGGCGAGTCTGGGTTCGTAACCCACTGCTGATGCTTCCGGCCCGGCAATGGGGCGGGCTCCCACAGGACCCACGATGCACGCTGTCCGGCGGTGAAAATGTGACCCACGCACTGATTCTGGCGGCATTCGAAGGGTAATTTATGTCAAGCCAGGGAGTCTCTCTGGCTACCGCCAAGGGGCCTGCGGATGGCCCAGGGATGCGGTTTGGAGAACGACGCAGGGGTATCCAGCATGTTGACCGACGCACCAGCCTCAAAGACTTCGAGCGACATCTTTAGTCGCCACATGGCACGCTACGAAAAGACTCAGGAAGATGTACTCAGCTTACACGACTACCTGAAACTCTGTCGTAAGGACCGGATGGTGTACTCCCATGCGGCCGAGCGCCTGCTGGCTGCTATCGGCGAACCGGAACTCGTCGACACACGAGAAGACCCGCGTCTCAGCAGAATCTTCTCCAACAAAATCATAAAACTCTATCCGTCGTTCAAGGATTTTTATGGCATGGAAGATACGATCGAACAGATCGTTTCGTATCTACGCCATGCTGCACAGGGTTTGGAGGAAAAGAAACAGATTCTTTACCTTCTTGGACCGGTCGGCGGTGGTAAATCTTCGCTGGCAGAAAAGCTCAAGTCACTAATGGAAGAGATACCGTTTTATGCATTGCAGGATTCACCGGTCAACGAGTCCCCGCTGGCATTGTTTGATCCAGATGAAGATGGTGCGATTCTTGAGGAAGACTACGACATCCCGCGCCGATATCTGACATCGATCATGTCCCCGTGGGCGGTTAAGCGCCTGCAGGAATTCAACGGCGACGTTACCAAATTCAAAGTTGTCCGGAGGTTTCCGTCACGATTGCAACAGACTGCAATCGCCAAAACCGAACCCGGCGACGAGAACAACCAGGACATCTCATCTTTGGTGGGCAAGGTGGACATCCGTCAGTTGGAGCACTTCGCACAACACGACCCAGACGCATACAGCTACTCCGGTGGCCTGTGCCTGGCCAATCAGGGCTTGCTTGAGTTTGTCGAGATGTTTAAGGCACCTATCAAGGTGCTCCACCCGCTGCTAACTGCGACCCAGGAAAGCAATTACTGCGGCACGGAAGGCATGGGCGCGATCCCTTTCGAGGGCATCATCCTGGCACACTCGAACGAATCTGAATGGCAGGCCTTCAAAGGCAACAAAAACAATGAAGCTTTTCTGGACCGCGTATGCATTGTTAAGGTTCCGTACTGCCTGCGTGTAACCGATGAAATCAATATTTACGAGAAGTTGTTGCGCGAGAGCTCGCTGAGTGAAGCACCTTGCGCACCTGATACATTAAAAATGCTGGCACAGGTGATGGTGCTGTCGCGCCTGAAGGAACCCGAAAATTCAAGTCTTTATTCAAAGATGCGGGTATACGACGGTGAAAACCTGAAAGATACGGATCCAAAAGCCAAATCAATTCGTGAATATCGCGATTATGCCGGTGTCGATGAGGGTATGACTGGCCTGTCAACACGGTTCGCGTTCAAAGTGTTGTCAAAAGTATTTAACTTCGATCACACAGAAGTCGCAGCCAATCCAGTGCACCTGCTGTACATACTCGAACAGCAAATTGCCAACGAACAATTCCCGCCCGAAGTAGAAGAGCAGTACCTCAGCTTCATGAAGGAATTCCTTGCACCTAACTATGCAGAGTTTATCGGCAAGGAATTGCAAACAGCTTATCTCGAGTCTTACCACGAGTATGGTCAAAATCTTTTTGATCGATACGTTACGTATGCCGATTTTTGGATTCAGGATCAACAGTATCGCGATCCGGATACCGGCGAGCTACTGGATCGCAAGGCATTAAACGAAGACCTGGAAAAAGTCGAGAAACCGGCTGGTATCAGTAACCCGAAGGATTTCCGCAATGAGGTCGTCAATTTTGTCCTGCGCGCCAAAGCAAAAAACGCAGGAAAAAATCCGAGCTGGACCAGCTATGAGAAATTGCGTGTTGTAATAGAGAAAAAGATGTTCTCAAAGACCGAGGATCTGCTACCGGTAATCTCGTTCAATCAAAAGGCTTCCGAAGAAGATCAGAAGAAGCATCGCGATTTTGTCGATAGAATGGTCGATAAAGGCTACACGCCGAAACAAGTGCGGCTGTTGTCGGAGTGGTATCTCCGGGTCAGAAAATCGTCGTAGCGGTTAGGTCAGAGTGAGTCACCTTGTCGACAGGCGTCTTGATGGAAGGAATAAAAGCGCAACAAATCGCCAGCGATTTCTGCGCCGATTCAAGAAACAGCTAAAAAAAGCAGTCGCTGAAGCGTCTGCGAAACGCAGCATCACGGACATGGACCGTGGCGAGCAAATCACCATCCCACAGGATGATATTTCCGAGCCTGTCTTTTCCCACGGACGCGGCGGTAAACGCGAAAGTATTCATCCCGGAAACAAGGAATTTATCCAAGGCGACCGCGTCGCCCGGCCACAAGGCGGAGCCGGTTCCGGGGGTGGTGGGGACGCCAGTAACTCGGGCGAGGGTCAGGACGAATTTGTATTTGAATTATCACGCAGCGAGTTCCTGGATCTATTGTTCGAAGACCTGGAATTGCCCTACCTGGTAAAACGTCAGCTCGCTCGCGACCCGGAATTTAAGAGCATCCGCGCTGGATTCACCAACGACGGTGTTCCCTGCAACATCAATGTCGTGCGCTCATTACAGCAGTCCCTGGCCCGACGTATCGCACTCAAGTCCGGGTCCCAGAATCGTCTGCGTGAAGCGGAACTCGAACTGGAGGCTCAGCTTGCGGTTGCCGGTTTCGAGGATGAAGACGATGATGTGCTGACGCTGCGTGCCGAGATCGACCAGCTCAAAGCGAGAATCCGGGCCGTTCCATTTATCGATACTTTCGATCTGCGCTACAACAATCGGATCTTACAGCCTCAACCCAGTACGCGCGCAGTGATGTTTTGTCTGATGGACGTGTCTGGCTCGATGGACCAGGAACGCAAAGACCTGGCCAAGCGCTTTTTTACGCTGCTTTATCTATTTCTGCAACGCAACTACGAACGTATTGATGTCGTATTCATTCGTCACCATACGGTCGCCTACGAAGTGGATGAGGAAGAATTCTTTTATGCCCGGGAAACCGGTGGCACCGTTGTCTCCAGCGCATTGCATCTCATGCGCGATATCGTTCGAGAGCGCTACCCCAGTTCCAACTGGAATATCTACGCGGCCCAAGCCTCAGACGGCGACAACTGGCGCGATGACTGTCGTGGCTGCCGAGATGTCCTGGTGAGTGATCTGATGCCGTTGGTACAGTATTTTTCCTACGTGGAAATCAAACCGTTACGGCATCAACTCTTGTGGCACGAATACCAGAAGATTGCCGACACTTTCTCAAACTTCGCGATGCAACAGATCGATAGTGGCGCCGATATCTATCCGGTCTTTCGGGAATTGTTCAAGCGAGTCGATGCATGACGGTAAAAAACTATATTTCCACGTCATCGGAGTGGACTTTTCCCTTGCTGATGGAGTACGACGAGATCTTCGGCAAAATCGCTGCCGAGTATGGCTTGGATACATACCCCAATCAGATCGAAGTCATCACTGCCGAACAAATGATGGACGCCTACGCCTCGTCCGGGATGCCCATTGGCTATCATCATTGGTCGTACGGCAAGCATTTCATGAATATCGAAAAGACCTACCGGCGTGGCCGTATGGGTCTCGCGTTCGAGATAGTCATCAACTCAAATCCGTGTATCGCCTACCTGATGGAAGAGAACACGATGGCCATGCAGGCACTGGTCATCGCGCATGCCTGCTACGGGCACAATTCTTTCTTCAAGGGCAACTACATGTTTCGCACTTGGACGTCCGCCGACGCCATTATTGACTACCTCCTGTTCGCAAAAAACTACATACGCAGTTGCGAAGAACGTTTTGGCACCGATGAGGTAGAAAGATTACTGGACTCCTGTCACACCCTGATGAATCAAGGCGTGGACCGATACAAGCGCCCTGCCCCGCTTTCCTTGGGCGAGGAAGAACAACAGCAACGCGATCGAGCCGAGTACCTGCAATCCCAGGTTAATGAGTTATGGCGCACAGTCCCACAGGGCTTCAGGGACGACGAAGAGTCAGTTGAAAAACGTTTTCCTTCTGAATCGCAGGAAAACCTGCTGTACTTTATCGAGAAACACGCACCGTTGCTCGAACCCTGGCAGCGTGAAATCGTGCGGATCGTACGCAAGATTGCACAATATTTTTATCCGCAACGCCAGACCAAAGTCATGAACGAAGGCTGGGCCTGTTTCTGGCACTACACGCTCGTAAACGAACTGTATGAGCGCGATCTGATTGATGATGGATTCATGCTTGAATTTCTGCAGTCGCACACAAACGTTCTGTCTCAGCCAGGTTTCGATAGCCCGTTTTACAGCGGTCTGAATCCCTACACACTTGGCTATCACATGATGATCGATATACGCCGGATTTGTGAAAACCCGACGGCTGAGGACCGCTACTGGTTTCCAAATATTGCGGGTTCGGACTGGAAGAAAACTCTGGATTTTGCGATGCGCAATTTCAAAGACGAAAGTTTTATCGCTCAGTTCCTGTCGCCGAAGGTAATTCGTGACCTCAAACTGTTCTCGGTTCTTGATGACGACCAGAGCGAGGAACTGGAGATTTCGGCAATCCACAATGAACAGGGCTATCGCAGGCTAAGGGCGGCACTGGCCGATCAGTACAATTTGCACAGCCTGGAACCCAACGTTCAGGTGTATAGCGTCGACACGCGTGGCGACCGCTCGCTGACCCTGCGTCACAATCAGTACCAGCGTCGGCCACTGCAGGACGACACGTTGCCGGAGATGATGCGACACGTACACCGGCTATGGGGCTTTCCGGTGCGTCTGGAAACCTCACACGACGGCGAAGAATACGAACTCACGGCCGACTGCGGCTAGTCAGGGCTCTTTTATATACGTGCCAGAGCCGCACCGTATTCCGGCGCAATCCAGTACTGAAACCTAAAGTCGCAGGCGAGCGCCTGCTTTATCGGATTACTGCCCCGACGCCGTAGTCGCCGGCCCGGAATCCGTTTGCATGCCCAGAATTATCAGACCTGCTTCGCGAGCCGCAACATAGACCCCCGACTCCCCAACCCAAATGTCGGCCGTACTTGCCGGCGCTTTGTAGGATGCGATTTCCCTGGGTGCTGACGGTGTCGAAATATCGAATACCCTCACCCATTTAAGATCGCCGACATAGGCATACGAACCGGAAACCTGAACGCTCCGGGCGGCGCGCGGTGTGTCATAGTGACCCACTTCTACTGGGTTCCGGGGATCGGAGATATTGACGACACTGAAGCCCGAGTATCCTGCGGCTAAATACGCATAGGACCCGACGACCTCGACTCCCCGAACATCGACTTTTTCCCGTTCCGGAATAAAATGCCCAATCTCGATCAGGCCCCCTGCGTCTGAACGATCGATAACCCTTAGTCCTTTGTCACCATCCGCGACGTAGCCAAAGCCACTCGAAATACGCACGTCCCAGGCGTAGCCGGGCGTATCGAAGGCGCCAACTTCTTCCGGCGCATGCGGATTTGATACATCCACGATCCGTAACCCGGACGGCCCATCAGCCACAAAAGCATGGCCATCAAATACCGTTATCCTCTCTGCATTGCCGGGAGTATCCGTGTGTCCTACCACACGTGGAGACGAAGGATCCGAGATATCGGCGATTCGTATCCCCGCCCAGTCGTCCGCAATATAGGCGTACGAACCTTCGACATGAACATCCACTGCACGATAGGTTTCCAGGTTTGCGGTTTCTCGTACCGCAGACGGATCCAAGACATCGAGGATTCGCAGGCCGGTATAGCCATTAGCAATGTAGGCATGGGAATCCACGACCTGTACACCGCGTGCGTGCCCAGCAGCGTCAAGGTGTTGCACGACCGAAGGTGGTTCCGCTGGACGGGACAAATCGAGGATCTCGAGTCCCTGGTCGCCGTGGGCCAGGTAAGCATGGGAACCTGCAACCGTAACCGACTCCGAGCAGGTTGAATCATGGTATCGCCCGCGCCATTGCGGCGCGGCGGGATTCGATACGTCGACTACGATAAGACCAGCGTCATTGGCGACGCCTGCCAAATACGCATGTGAGTCCTTGACCCAGACGCCTTCGGCACCGTAGTCCATTTTGTGGAAACCCGTTTGTACAGGAGCTGCCGGATCGGAAATGTCGAGTATCGTCAGCCCAGCGTCGTCTTCGTCATTTTGTTCGATGCTGGCGACATACGCATAATCACCCGATACAAATACGCTATAGGCGAAGCCCGGTATTTCGTAATGGCCAAGCTCCTCAGGCTTAATGGGGTCCGAGATGTCAAACACTCTCACACCACCCGGTTTGCTCGTCACAAGCGCGAGGGATCCCGCTACATGAACGCCGGTCGCGTAGCCTGCGGTTTTGTGAGTACGGGCGATACGAGGTTGGCTGGGATCCGCAATATCAACGACGATCAGTCCTGACCATCCTGCAGCAAGATAGGCGAGTTGATCATTGACTGATACCGCCCGAACCTCGCCTTCTATTTCGACCTGCCCGATTTCCCTTGGTCTTTTGGGCGCCGAAATGTCGATGACTCTCAAAGCGCCGCTGGCATCGGCCACATAAAGGTGATCATCAAAAGCAGCGAGGCCGCGGACCACACCAGAAGTGCCGATCGAACTAATCTCCTTCCAGGCGTCACGCTTTATTTTGAGGACGCGAATGGAACCACCAGTTCCGAAATAAGCGTAATTCCCGGACACGGTACTCGCGTATACGGGACCCCCATGCCACCTGCCCAGTAGCGCGAGAGACGGGCCTGGAGATTCGCTGACATTGCCCAATGCAGTATCGGTCGCGACCGATGCGACCGACACTGCCGAGGGCTCCGATCGTGCTCCCACGCCGCCAAGCACCAGCGACACTAGGAGCACTACGGGGACTATCAAAAATTGTTCACGCATTGCCTGCGGTCTCGTGGCCAACACGCCATCGCAGGCATCCTGCCGCGATGGCGTGTTGCCTTAGCTTTACTCGGCTCCTCTCACCAGCACCGCACACGCGGTCGCTGCTTCGAAGTTTCCGCTGTCGGTTTGTATGAAGACGCTCAGACTGGTCTTCTCGTCAAGAACACCATCGTTGAGGAACCCACCCATCACCATGCAGGTGGTTGTGCTCTCATTCATGCCATCATCAGCAGGGATCAGTTCACAACGGGGCCCCGTTTCAGTGCCCAGGTCAGTAGGTCCGTCCACGTACAACTGAGCAAATCCGCTCCTCTCGTTTACGCCCTGCGCGACCTTGACAACGAACTTGATGACTGTGGAGTCGTCCGCATCCGCGAATGGAATGATGACCGACACAGTATCGTGTTCGCCGGCCTGATGTCCCAGACCGATGTACTTGCCCTGTGAGCCGATCGTCTGATCCGTTGCGAAGCAAAGTAGTCCCGAGCCAACTCCGGCATCTTTGCCTGGATCTCCCTGATCGCCTTTAGGTCCCTGTTCACCGACCTTACCTTGCGGGCCCTGGTCACCGGTATCGCCCAACTTACCTTGCGGGCCTTGTCCACCGGTGTTACCGATCTTGCCTTGCGGTCCCTGGGCACCGGTCTCACCGATCTTACCTTGTGTTCCCTGGGCACCGGTCTCACCGATCTTGCCTTGTGTTCCCTGGGCACCAGTCTCACCGATCTTGCCTTGTGTTCCCTGAGCACCGGTCTCACCGATCTTGCCCTGCACGCCCTGGGCACCGGTCTCACCGATCTTGCCTTGTGTTCCCTGGGCACCGGTCTCACCGATCTTGCCCTGCACGCCCTGGGCACCGGTCTCACCGATCTTGCCTTGTGTTCCCTGGGCACCGGTCTCACCGATCTTGCCCTGCACGCCCTGGGCACCGGTCTCACCGATCT
>Ga0224508_10000259_pt1 | contig 54399 bp, 59 predicted proteins | sample SF_Jan12_sed_USG_4_FD_170157 | JGI IMG/M metagenome (GOLD analysis project Ga0224508, IMG submission 170157) | Sediment microbial communities from San Francisco Bay, California, United States - SF_Jan12_sed_USGS_21 | ecosystem: Environmental > Aquatic > Marine > Sediment | place: USA... | reverse complement strand
TGACCGTGGCGATCACCTCGATCGAGGATGGCGGCATCGAGGTCGAGTACGACGGAATGAAGGGCTTCATCCGGCGCTCCGACCTCAGCCGCGACCGGGCCGAACAACGGCCAGAGCGGTTCTCGGTCGGCGACCGGGTCGATGCCAAGATCACCAATATCGACAAGCAGTCGCGCAAGATGACGTTCTCGATCAAGGCGCGCGAGATTGCCGACGAAAAGGAGGCGGTCGAACAATTCGGCTCGTCCGACTCGGGCGCTTCGCTGGGCGACATCTTGGGCGCCGCTCTGAAGCAGCAGAACGACGACTGAACCGCCTCGCGACGCGGTTGAGACCGTTGCTGATACTGGACGGCGCCGGAAGCGGCGCCGTTCTGCTTTTACGAGAGACCGATTCGCTGAACAGCCGCTTAGTGCCCTGTGAGTCGCGGGGCAACGTCCTGTGAGTCGCGCGAGCGGCGGCGGATTGAGGCCGATTCTCTGCCGCGCAGGCCATTTATATGTTATTATCCAATGGGAAGAGGCCTCTGCGGCGTTGACGCAGGGCGATCTCGCGTGACAGCTTTATGGTTTGAACAGGGACTCTCAAGAATCACAACAACAGGATCAACCGGGGGATGGAATGATAAAGTCGGAACTGATCCAGCAGATTGCTGAAGACAACCCCCATTTGTATCAGCGGGATGTCGAGCGTATTGTATCGACGCTCTTCGAAGAGATCACCGCGGCACTGGCCCGGGGCGACCGGGTCGAGTTGCGTGGGTTCGGCGCGTTTTCGGTGAAGCAGCGAGACGCCCGGATGGGCCGCAACCCGCGCACCGGCGAATCGGTGCCGGTGCCCGAGAAGGCGGTGCCCTTCTTCAAGGCCGGTAAGGAATTGCGTGAGCGCATGAACGGTCGCGGCTGACCGTTCGGCAAAGGAACGGGAACGCATGCAAACCATCAAGATGGCCATTTTGGGCGTGATCGCGGCGGCGCTGATCCTGGTGGGCGTCGCCAACATGGCGTCGGTCGATCTCTACCTGGTACCGGTGCCGTTGTTCGGGGACGTCTACAGCATCAAAGGCATTCCGCTGGCGGTCGTGATCCTGGCGGCGGTTCTGGTTGGAATCGTCGTCGGCCTGGTCATCGAATGGCTGCGCGAATACAAGCATCGGCGCACGGCAGACCAGAAGCGTCGCGAGATCGTGGCGCTGCGCCAGGAAATCTCGCGCCTGCGCTCGAAGCTGGGCACTGACGCGGACGACTTGCCGAACATCCCGGCCGTCTGAGGCAGCTGGGGCGTTTTTGGGGCGTCGATGAAAGTCAAGATCTGCGGACTGACTACCGCCGAGGCGGTGGCCCATGCGGCGCGCGAAGGCGCGGACTACTTGGGCTTTGTCTTCTATCCTCGCTCTCCCCGGTCCCTAGAGCTGGAGACAGCCGCGAGGCTGGCGGGAGCCGCGCCCGTGGGGCCGATCAAGGTGGCATTGATTGTGGACGCCGACGACGCGTTCCTTGACAGGCTGACCGCCGAGGTTCCCGTCGATATGCTGCAGCTTCATGGCCACGAGGCCCCCGAACGGGTGGCCGAGATACGCAATCGTTTTGGCCTACCCGTCATGAAGGCGATCGGCGTCGCCAAGCCAAGCGACGTAGACCGGATCGCCGCCTACGAGGCGGTGGCCGATCAGCTTTTGATCGATGCGAAGCCACCGGACGACCCCAGTTACCTGCCGGGCGGCAATGCGCTGAGTTTCGACTGGCGGCTGATCGCCGGGCGCACATGGGCACGGCCCTGGATGCTGGCTGGCGGCTTGCGGCCCGAGACGGTCGCCGAGGCGGCGCGCCTGACAGGCGCCACCCAGTTCGATGTCTCCTCGGGCGTCGAAAGCGCGCCGGGGGTGAAGGACTTGGGCTTGATCACCCAGTTCATCCGCGCCGTTCGGGAAGCAGAGCCTGTCGCCTGATGCGCATCCGCGAGGCGACCCGCGCTGATATCGGCGCAATCGTTGCGCTGCTGTCCGATGACGGCCTCGGCCGGGGCCGCGAGACGCCTGGCGATCCGGCCTATGATGCGGCCTTCGACGCCATGGCAGCCCAGCCGGGCAACGTCTACCTGGTGGCCGAGGAAGCGGAGGCGGTGATCGGTTGCCTGCAATTCACCGTGATCCATGGCCTCTCGCGCAAGGGCGCCTCGCGCGCCCAGGTCGAGGGCGTGAGGGTCCACGCGGACCACCGGGGAAAGCGGATCGGCGAGGCGCTGTTCGAAGCCGCCTTCGACCGGGCCCGTGACGCCGGTTGCACCCTGGTGCAATTGACTACTGACCGCAGCCGCGACGACGCGCTGCGCTTCTACGAGCGGCTGGGCTTCGAGGCGTCGCACTGGGGCATGAAGCGCGCGCTCTAAGCCGCAGGGGGCCCGGATCGCCTTTACCCCGCCACCGGTTGGCGATAAACGCTCCCTCGACTGACTGTTGGAGCGCCAATGGAGCGGCCGATGCCCGAGGACACATTAAACACATTCCGCGCCGGCCCGGACGAGCGCGGGCGGTTCGGCGATTTCGGCGGGCGGTTCGTCTCCGAAACCCTGATGCCGCTGATCCTGGAGCTCGAGGGCGAATACGAGAAGGCGAAGACCGACACCGATTTCTGGGCCGAGATGGAGCATATGTGGAAACACTATGTGGGCCGGCCCTCGCCCTTGTATTTCGCCGAGCGGCTGACCGACGAGCTCGGCGGCGCCAAGATCTATTTCAAGCGCGACGAGCTGAACCACACGGGCGCGCACAAGATCAACAACGTGCTGGGCCAGATCCTGCTGGCGCGCCGCATGGGCAAGAAGCGGATCATCGCCGAGACCGGCGCCGGCCAGCATGGGGTGGCGACGGCGACCGTCTGTGCCCGCTATGGGCTCGATTGCGTGGTCTTCATGGGCGAGACGGATGTGGAGCGCCAGAAGCCCAACGTCTTCCGGATGAAGCTGCTGGGGGCCCAGGTGGTGCCGGTGACGTCCGGTCGGGCGACACTCAAGGACGCGATGAACGAGGCTTTGCGCGATTGGGTGACCAATGTGCGCGATACGTTCTATTGCATCGGCACAGTGGCGGGACCGCACCCCTATCCGGCCATGGTGCGCGACTTCCAGTCGATCATCGGCCGCGAGACCCGCGCGCAGATGATGGAAGCCGAGGGGCGCCTGCCCGACAGCCTGGTTGCCTGCATCGGCGGCGGGTCCAACGCGATGGGCCTGTTTCATCCCTTCCTCGACGACCGCGAGGTGCGGATCATCGGGGTCGAGGCCGGCGGCCATGGGGTCGACGAGCGCATGGAACACGCGGCCAGCCTGACCGGCGGCAGGCCCGGCGTGCTGCACGGAAACCGCACCTATCTTCTGCAGGATGACGATGGGCAGATCCTGGAAGGCCATTCGATCTCGGCCGGGCTCGACTATCCGGGCATCGGGCCCGAACATTCCTGGCTGCACGAAATGGGACGTGTCGAATACGTTTCGGTCACCGATAAGGAGGCGCTCGAGGCCTTTGGGCTCTCATGCCGCACCGAGGGGATCATCCCGGCCCTTGAACCGTGCCACGCATTGGCCCATGTGGCGAAGCTCGCGCCGACGCTGCCCGCCGACCACCTGCTGGTCATGAACATGTGCGGTCGGGGCGACAAGGATATCTTCACCGTGGCCGAGGCGCTGGGCGCCGAAATGTAAAGGAAGCGCCAAGTGGCAAAGTTCAATATCGGGGATCTGGTGGTCCTGAAGTCCGGCTCGATGCGTATGTGCGTCGAGGCTGCGGACGAGGACATGATCTCGACGGTTTGGTGCAACGAGGGCCAGATCGGGCGCGACAACTTCGCCCCAGTGCTTCTGAACAAGTGGGAGCACCGCGAGGACGACCGTAGCGCCGGGCGCGGCGGCCCGAGAGGTGGCGGCGACCGCGACGGCGGCTTCAAGGGCCGCGGCCGGGACGATCGAGGCGGTGACCGGGGCGGCTACAAAGGCCGCGACCGCGATGACGACCGTCCCCCGCGAAAGACCGGCTGGGACGGCAAGCCCCGCGACAAGAAGTATTTCCGCAAGGACGACGACTAAGCCGGGACCGCTTCTGCGGCCCGACCAAGAGGGAAGGCATCATGTCTCGCATCGACGCCCGTTTCGCCAGCCTGAAGGCCGATGGCCGCGCCGCCTTCGTCACCTTCGTCACGGCCGGCGATCCGGATTACGATACCTCGCTGGAAATCCTGCGCGGTCTTCCGGGCGCGGGCGTCGACGTGATCGAGATCGGCATGCCGTTTACCGACCCGATGGCGGACGGCCCGTCGATCCAGTTGGCGGGTCAGCGCGCATTGGCCGCTGGCCAGACGATGGAGAAGACGCTGGCCATGGTCCGCGCCTTCCGCCAGAGCGACGACGAGACCCCGATCATCCTGATGGGCTATTACAACCCGATCTACTCGATGGGCGTCCACCCATTTCTCGCCGCCACCAAGGAGGCTGGCGCCGACGGCTTGATCGTCGTCGACCTGCCGCCCGAGGAGGATGACGAGCTCTGCATCCCGGCCAACGCCGCCGGGCTGCACTTCATCCGGCTGGCCACGCCCACGACCGATGAAAAACGCCTGCCGGCGGTCCTCGCGAACACATCCGGCTTCGTCTACTACGTCTCAATCACCGGCATTACCGGCGCGGCGGCGGCCCACGCCGACGCGGTGGCCCCGGACGTTGCGCGGATCAAGGCGGCGACCGATCTACCCGTCTGCGTAGGCTTTGGGATCAAGACGCCAGAGAACGCGGCGGCGATCGCCGGTATCGCCGACGGTGTGGTGGTCGGCTCCGCCATCGTCGACCGCATTGGCCGGGGCGACAGCCCGACGGAGGTTTTGGGCTTTGTGAAATCCTTGGCGCAAGGGGCGCACAGCGTCTGAGCGGATTGGCTCAGACCCGCATAGGCATCACCACATAGACCGCGGTGGCATCGTCGCCCTCGCGCACCAGCGTGGGATCGCCCGGATCGTTGAAAAGGAAGACCGCGTTCTCGCGATCCACCTGGCTCGCGATCTCGAGCAAGTATTTGGCGTTGAAGCCGATCTCCATCGCCTCGTCCGGATAGGCGACCACCAGTTCCTCGGTGGCGCTGCCCGCATCGGGGCTGTTGACCGAGAGCGAGAGCTTGTCCTGTTCCATCGCCAGCTTGACCGCGCGCGAGCGTTCCTGGCTGACCGTGGCCACGCGGTCGACCGCGGCGGCGAAATCGGCCGCGTCCACCTCCATGCGCCTTGTATTGCCCGTGGGGATCACCCGCGTGTAGTCCGGGAAGGCGCCGTCGATCACCTTCGAGGTCAGGACCAGCCCATCGACCGAGAACCGGATCTTGGTCTCGCTGACCGAGATGGCGATCTCGGCCTCGTCGTCCTCGAGCAATTTGCGGAGCTCGCCCACTGTCTTGCGCGGCACGATCACGCCGGGCGCGGCCTCGGCGCCCGCGGGCAGGTCCGCGTCGATCCGTGCCAGCCGGTGGCCATCGGTCGCCACGGCGCGCAGCACCTTGGCGCCGTCCTCGTCGGCCACATGCAGGTAGACGCCGTTCAGATAATAGCGCGTCTCCTCGGTTGAGACGGCGAATTTTGACTTGTCGAAGAGGCGCCGCAGCACCGGCGCGGGCGCCGAATACGAGCAGGTGTATTCGCTCGAGGCCATGACCGGGAAATCCTCGCGCGGCAGGGTCGCCAGCGAGAAACGCGAGCGCCCGGCCACCACGTCGAGACGCCCGGTCGCCTCGTCCGACGAGAGGTCCAATTGTGCGCCGTCGGGCAGTTTGCGCACGATCTCGTGCAGCAGATGCGCCGCGACCGTGACCGCGCCTGGACGCTCGGCATTCGCGGGGATCTGTTCGATGATCTCGATGTCCAGGTCGGTGGCACGCAGGCTCACCCGGTCGGCTTCCGCCTCGATCAGCACATTGGCAAGGATCGGGATGGTGTTCTTGCGCTCCAGCACAGCCTGCGCGCGGCTCATGGCCTTCAACAGCGCAGCCCTCTCGATCGTGACCTTCATCGCCTGCCTTACCCCCTAGCCCGTCCGCACACGAGCGGCCCCCGGACGGGAACCAACCGGAGAATCAGACTAGCAATTCTAAAGGGCGATTCAATCACGAATCACACAAGATGCGGGGGTTGGAGGGGGTTACCCCTCCAACATACGCCTCAGCATCTCGATATCGTCGGCCAATTGGCTGTCGGTCTCGCGCAACTGGCTGATCTTGTTCACCGCATGGATCACCGTTGTGTGGTCGCGGCCGCCGAAACCGCGCCCGATCTCGGGCAGGGATTTCGAGGTCAACGACTTGGCCAGGAACATCGCCACCTGCCGGGGCCGGGCCACCGCGCGGGCACGCCTGGCCGAGGTCAGGTCCGACATGCGCAGATTGTAGTGGTCCGCGACCTTGCGCTTGATCTCCTCGATCGTGACCTTGCGGTCGGCGGTGCGCAACAGGTCAGCCAGGCATTCCTGGGTCATGTCCATTGTGATGCGCCGACCGATCAGCGAGGCAAACGCGAAGAGCCGGGTCAGCGCGCCTTCCAGAACACGCACATTCGAACTGATCCGGTGCGCCAGGAATTCCAGCACCTTCGGGTCCATCTCGAAATTCGGATTCGCGGCGGCGATCGCCTCGGCCTTGGATTGCAGGATGCCCAGACGCAGCTCGTAGTCGGTCGGGTGAATGTCGACCACCAGGCCCCATTGCAGGCGCGAGCAGATACGCTCTTCCAGTCCGTCGATGCGCTCGGGGCTGCGGTCGCCCGAAATCACGATCTGCTTTTTCTGGTCGATCAGCGCATTGAAGGTGTGGAAGAACTCTTCCTGGGTCGATTCCTTGCCAGCGATGAACTGCACGTCGTCGACCATCAGCACATCGACCGAGCGGAACTGCTGTTTGAAGGTCAGCGTGTCCCGGTAGCGCAGCGCCTGGACGAAGCGATACATGAAGTATTCGGCCGAGAGATAGAGAACCCGGCAATTGGGCCGCGTTTGCTTCAGATGCCAGCCGATCGCATGCATCAGATGGGTCTTGCCGAGGCCCACGCCGCCATAGAGGAAGACCGGGTTGAACGAGGCATCCGCGCTCTCGGCCACACGTCGGGCCGCGGCGTGTGCCAGTTCGTTCGGCTTGCCGACGACAAAGCTGTCGAAGGTGAACCGCGGATCCAGCGGGGCAGATTGCAGAATTGCCTCGTCGGCGGGATTACCGCCGTTCTTGCCCTCGTGCTTGGCGGCCCGGTCGCGCCCATTGGGCGCCGCCATATCTGGGTTGCCGCCGAGACCCGGCTCGATCGTGAACCTGACCCGCTTGATCTTCGGCCGCTGTTTCTGAAGGATTCGCAACAATTGCCGGCCATAGTTGCGCTCGACCCAATCCGCAAGGAATCCGGTGGCCGCGGCCAGCACCGCCGAGTCGCCGTTGATCTCGGTCAGTTTGACCGGATAGATCCACTGCGCGACGCATGTCTCGCCCAATTCGTGGCGAGCTTGCTCAAGTGTCTTCTCCCAAAGCTGCTCAAGACCGGCCGAACTGGCCGAGTTCTCGCCAACCCCCCTGTTTTCCATAACTTTCCCTGCTTTCTTGTTCGTTTCCTGGGCGCGCAACTCCAAAGCGCTGACGCCCGTTCTCCCTAATTTTGCCGCCAAGGCAGGCCCCGGGCTTTCCACCCGTTCATGCCGCCCCGATGACCGTCTTGATCGAGGTCTCCCTCAAAACCCTCGGCGACATTGGTGCAATGGGCATCTATGCCCTGCTGCACCAGCGCCATCGCAACACTTTGAGCCGCGGCCATCGACCGGCTACCTGACCGGCAAATGAAAAACATCCGCGAGGGTTTCCTGCCTCCCATCCGCGCCGAGAGCTCGTCCAAGAACGCCCGGTTCGGAGCCATATCCGGAAACCCAACCCACTCGATGGGCCAGATCTGCCGGCCGAGGGCTGACAGATCCGGAACGCCAACAAAGGCCCACTCGGCCCTAGTACGCACGTCGATCAGAGCGGCATTCGGATCGGTTTCCAGGAGGGCGTAGGCCACGGCCGGATCGGCTTCGTCGACGATCGGTCCACCGGCTGCCACGCGTTACACCTCATCCCATTCTGATTCCATTCTCCGACTCGACGAAAACCAGAGGTAAAGGGTCAGGCAGCGCGGGGGCAATAGATTTCCGACCCGACTTGGAATTTATTTTCGACGCGCCGAAGGGGGAAGAAAAATTCCACAAAATGTAAATAAAGAACGCCACCTCCACTATAAAAGTGGATGCGCCAATGGGGAAATACTTGATCGTTTTCTATTGCCCAGTCATGCGAATCTGGGCAGGTGCCATGCTAGCGAAAATCGGCGGGCAGGAACACGTGAAGGAAACGGGAACATTTCAGTTCCGTGAATTTTCTGCAAGAGATCGCCGCCGCGCTTGCGCGGCGGGTCATCCATTCGTCATGTCCCGGAGGTAAAACCAGCCGGCCCGACCGGCTGGGTCAGGCGCTCATCGCTTTGACGCGATGATGGAGGCGCGAAACCTTACGGCTGGCCGTGTTCTTGTGCAGGATGCCCTTGTTGGCACCGCGCATGATCTCGGGCTGGGCGGCCCTCAAGGCTTCCGTTGCCGCTGCCTGGTCACCGGCGGCGATCGCCTCCTCGACCTTGCGGATGTAAGTGCGCACGCGCGAGCGCCGGGCCTTGTTGACCTCGGTGCGGCGGGCCGTCTGGCGGACGCGCTTCTTCGCGGATGGCGAGTTTGCCATGGGTCGTTCCGTCTCTTGTGTCTCGAAGATGAGCGGCGGAGATACACCAAGCCCCCCGCGCCGTCAACGGCGATCTGGGCAAGCGCCGAGGCTGGCGTCAAATTGCCGCCAAGCCTTGCGGCAGGGGCGCTGCGGGGGCGCCGCAGACGCGCGGGCATGGCCAAATCCGCGCACCGAGTAACTTGACTTCGCCCGGACGGGAGGCCACATAGCCCCGATCTCAGGTCCGACCCGGGCCGCCCGGCTGGATCCCCCAATGGCGCGACAAAAAACGCAAAAAGACGGCTTCTGGGAAACACTGAAGACCGTCTTCTGGGCTTTGGTGATTGCCATGGTGTTCCGGTCGGCGCTCTACCAGCCGTTTTCGATCCCGTCCGGCTCGATGAAGCCGTCCCTTCTGGTGGGCGATTATCTGTTCGTCTCCAAGTTCGCCTATGGGTATTCGCACTACTCGCTGCCCTTCGCACCCGACTGGTTCGATGGCCGGATTTGGTCGGAACTGCCCGAACGCGGCGACGTTGTCGTGTTCAAGCGCCCGGGCGCGGACGCCTGCACGCAAGGTCCGATCGACCTGGTGGTCAACCTGGCGGCCTCGCTGACCAGTTCGCGCCCCACCGCGCCCAATGACTGCATCGACTATGTGAAGCGGGTGGTCGGCCTGCCCGGCGACCGGATCCAGGTGAAGGCTGGGATTCTGCACATCAACGGGCAGGCGCTGGAGACCGTGCGTTCAGGCGATTTCGTCGAGCCGAAGGTCAAGCGCGGCAGCCCGCCCAGCTTTCCCCGCTGCACCAACGATCCCGTTTCCCCGGGCGGCGATTGCCTGAAGGAGCACTGGCGCGAGACGCTGCCCAATGGAACGGTCCATTCAGTGCTGAACCTGACCGGTTTGATCGGCGATACCAGCGCGCCGCGCTATCGCGACAGCGACAACACGCCTGAATTCGCCGTGCCCGAGGACCACCTTTTTTTCATGGGTGACAACCGCGACAATTCGGTCGACAGCCGAGCGGCGGTCGGTATGGTGCCGTTCGAGAACCTGATGGGCCGGGCCGAGGTGATCGCGATCTCCTCGCACGGGCCGTTCTGGCAGGTTTGGAATTGGCGCTTCGACCGGCTCTTCAAATCGATCGATTGACCATGGCGAATGCGGGAAGAATTCCTTGGCTCTGGCTGCTCCTCGGCGGCGTCGTCGGGCTGGCCGTGGCCGCCATGCTGCTGGTCCTGGTCGGCCCGCTGGCCTTCACCGCCTTTAATGGCGGCAGCAGCTACCGCATCCGCGACAGCGCCATGGCACCCGTCTTGCTGCCTGGCGACTGGGTCTTGGCGGAAGCGCTGACCCCGGGCGAGACGCCCGAGCGGGGCGCGCTGGTCGCCTATTTGGTGCCGGGCCAGCGCGGTGCCGAGCAGATCCGCCGGGTGGTTGGCCTGCCGGGCGAGACCGTCCAGATCCGCGGCGGCGCGGTCTATATCAACGGCTATCGCGCCCTGATGGAGCGGCTGGAGGACCGGGTGCTGCCCAATCGGCGTGAGGGACGCGGCCTGCCCCCCGCAATGTGCATCAACGACGAGCGGAGCCGGACCGGCCCCTGTATCCAGGAGGTCTGGCGCGAAACCCTGCCCGGGGGCCGTAGCGTGCGTGTCCTGAACACACGCAACCGGATCGGCCATTCGGTGCCGGGGCGCAACGTGAGCGACGACACCTCGGTCATGCGGATCCCGAACGGTCAGGTCTTCCTTCTGGGCGACAACCGCGACAGCGCGCTTGACAGCCGAAATACCGGCCATGGCCCGGTGCCAATCTCGCGGCTGCGCTATCAGGTCTCGCTGATCCACACCTCGCTCGACCGCACCGCCCGCTTCATTACCCCGCGCTGGAACCGGTTCTTCCGCGAGGTCGAGTGATGGCGGACCCGATCGCCGGGCTAGAGTCGGTGCTGGACCACCAATTCAAGGCCCGGAATCTGCTGACCAGCGCCATTACCCACCCCTCGGCCGCTGGCCCGGCACGCCCGGATAACCAGCGCCTGGAATTCCTGGGCGACCGGGTGCTGGGGCTGATCGTCGCCGAGGCGCTGCTCGCAGCCTATCCGGACGAGGCCGAAGGCACGCTGGCACCCCGGTTCAACGCATTGGTGCGCCGCGAAACCCTGGCCGAGATCGCCAGTGAAATCGGGCTTGGCGCCTATCTGCGGCTCGGCCGGTCCGAAGCGACGGGCGGGGGGCGGCGCAAGACGGCGATCCTGGCCGACGCCATGGAAGCGGTGATCGCGGCCCTGTTCCTGGATGGCGGCATGGCGACGGCGCGTGATTTCGTGCTGGCGCGATGGCAGGCCCGGATCGAGGCGCCCGCAACCGCGCCGATGGACGCCAAGACGCGCCTGCAGGAATGGGCCCAGGGCCGCGGCATGGAGCTGCCGGAATACCGGGTCCTCAGCCGCGAAGGCCCGGACCATGCGCCCCGCTTCACGGTCGAGGTCCGCCTCGAATCCGGCGACACCGCGGCGGGGACCGCGAAATCGAAAAAGCTGGCGGAACAGGAAGCGGCAAGCGCCCTGCTGGCCCAACTCGGTATTAGCAGCGATGACTGAGAGTGCGACCCGCTGCGGCTTTGTCGCCGTCATCGGCGAGCCCAATGCGGGCAAGTCTACCCTGGTCAACGCCATGACCGGCACCAAGATCTCGATCGTTACCCACAAGGTGCAGACGACCCGGACCCGCATCCGCGGCATTGCGATCGAAGGGGACGCACAGATCGTCTTCGTCGATACGCCCGGCCTCTTCCAGCCGAGGCGGCGGCTTGACCGGGCCATGGTGGCAGCGGCCTGGGCCGGGGCGGCGGATGCGGATATCGTGCTGGTCATGGTCGAGGCCCACCGCGGTCTGACCCCGGGCGTCGAAGCGATGCTGCAAGGACTGGCGGACCATCTGCCCGAAGGCAAACCGGTGGTTTTGGCTATCAACAAGATCGACCGGGTCCGGCGCGACCGGCTGTTGAGCCTGGCGGCCGAGCTGAACGAGCGGCACGCCTTCCAGGAAACCTTCATGATCTCGGCCCAGAAGGGCGACGGGATCATCGACCTGCGGCGGTGGCTGGCTGACGCGCTGCCGGAAGGTCCCTGGCACTACCCTGAGGACCAGGTGGCGGACCTGCCACTGCGCCAGATCGCCGCCGAGATCACCCGCGAGAAGCTGACCCTGCGCCTGCACCAGGAACTGCCCTACCAGATGACCGTCGAAACCGAGAACTGGGACGAGCGCAAGGACGGCTCGGTCCGGATCGACCAGGTGATCTATGTGGCCCGCGACGGGCACAAGGGCATCGTGCTGGGCAAGGGCGGCGAGACCGTGCGTCAGATCGGCTCGGAGGCCCGCGCCGAGATCGGTGAGCTGCTGGGCCGCAAGGCGCATCTCTTCCTGACCGTCAAGGTGCGCCCCGGCTGGCTCGAAGAACCCGATCGCTATCGCGAGATGGGGCTCGATTTCTCGGACGGGGGCTGAGCATGGCGCGGCTCGCCACAGGTATCTGGGTCTCGGCCTATCTGACGCGCCTGTCACTGGAAGGCGTCTATGCCCATGTGGCGCGCAAGGGCGACGAGACCGCGGGTGCCGTGGCGATCAAGGTGGCGACCATGAATGGACGCGCCTCCTATCTCTCGCGCAGCTACGGCGCTGATGGCCGGGCCGGATGGCATGTGCAGATCGAGGACCAGGACGAGGCCGAGATCGACGCGGCGCTGGCGCGCCAGCGCGGCTACGATCCCGATCTCTGGATCGTTGAGGTCGAGGACCCCCGGGGCCGGCATCTGCTCGACGACCCGGCGCTCGACCCGGGGGAATGAGCGATGGACTGGCGCGGCGAGGGAATGCTGCTGACCGCGCGTGTTCACGGCGAGGCAAGCGCTATCATCGAGGTCCTGACCCGCGATCATGGGCGCCATGCGGGCCTGGTGCAGGGCGGCGCCAGCTCGAGATTGGCCCCTGCGCTGCAGCCGGGCGCCCAGTTGTCGCTGGAATGGCGGGCACGGCTGGCGGAGCATCTTGGGCAGTTCCGCGTTGACCTGATCCGCTCGCGCGCCGCCGCGATCATGGAAGATCGAACCGCCCTGGTCGCATTCAATGCCATGGGCGCGCTGCTGATCACGCTGTTGCCGGAACGCGAACCAAACCCGGAGACCTATGACACGACGCTGACGCTCGCCGATGCCATGGCCACCGGCGAGGCCGGTTGGCTGGCGGACTATGCGCGGTGGGAGGTGGTGTTTCTTTCGGCATTAGGCTTTGGGCTCGATTTCACCGCCTGCGCCTCCAGTGGCGTGACCGAGGATTTGATCTATGTCTCCCCGCGCTCGGGCCGCGCGGTCTCGCGCGACGCGGGCGCGCCTTGGGCCGAGAAGCTGCTGCCGCTTCCCGGGTTCCTGATCGAAGGCGGCCCTGCAAAGCCTGATGACGTGTGCGACGCGCTTCGGATGACCGGCTTCTTCCTCGAGCACTGGGCCTGCCCGTCCTTCGAACGCAAGGGCCTGCCCGAAGCGCGGGCCCGGCTGATCGACCACCTCGAGCGGATGCGCGCCGCCGGCTAGCCCCGCTTAACGGCCAAAATGGGTCCGCCCGGGGTATTGCAACGACGTGGCGATCCTATATTTGGGGAGAGTGGTGGACAGTGTGCTGCTCCCGCAAATCACAGGAATGGAGGCGCAGGTGAGCGCCAAGACGGATCTGACCCTCTATCTCGCCAATCCGCGCGGCTTTTGCGCGGGGGTGGTCCGCGCGATCGAGATCGTCGAGATGGCGCTCGAAAAATGGGGCGCGCCGGTCTATGTGCGCCACGAGATCGTCCACAACAAGCATGTGGTGGACGAGCTGCGCGCCAAGGGCGCCATCTTCGTCGAGGAGTTGGACGACTGCCCGAATAACCGGCCCGTCGTGTTCTCGGCTCATGGCGTGCCAAAGTCGGTCCCGGCCGAGGCCGAGCGGCGCCAGATGGTCTATGTCGATGCGACCTGCCCCCTGGTCTCGAAGGTCCATGTGGAGGCCGAGCGGCATCATCAGAACGGCTTGCAGATCGTCATGATCGGCCATTCCGGCCATCCGGAGACCGTGGGGACGATGGGACAATTGCCTGCCGGCGAGGTGATCCTGATCGAGACGGAAGACGATGTGAGCCGGATCTATCCCCGCGACCCGGAGCGGCTGGCCTATATCACCCAGACGACGCTTTCGATCGACGACACGGCCGCGATGGTCGCCGCGCTGCAGGCGAGGTTTCCGACCATCGTCGGCCCGCACAAGAAAGACATCTGCTACGCCACGACCAACCGCCAGGAGGCGGTGAAGGCGATGGCGCCGAAAATCGATGCGCTTCTGGTTGTGGGCGCGCCGAACTCATCGAATTCCAAGCGCCTGGTCGAGGTTGGGCGCGCGGCCGGCTGTGGCTACGCGATGCTGGTGCAGACGGCGGATGACATCGATTGGCGGGCGCTCGACGGCGCCCGCGCGGTCGGCATCACCGCCGGCGCCAGCGCGCCAGAAGTGCTGGTCGAGCACGTGGTCAATGCCTTCCGGGACCGTCATAACGTCACCATCGAGCCGGTGGTCACCGCCGAAGAGAATGTGACCTTCAAGGTGCCGCGCGTCCTGCGCGAGCCTGCCTGACCGCGATGGGAGCCGATCCGGCGACGCTCGCCTTCTACGACCGCGAAGCACCCGCCTATGCGGGCTACTCCGCCGAATCCGCCGGCGACGGCTGGCTCGAGCAGTTCGCGGATGGCCTTGCTGAGGGCGCCCGCGTGCTCGACTTCGGCTGTGGCTCGGGCTGGGCGGCGGATTGGTTTGCGCGCAAGGGGTTCGCCGTCGATGCGCTGGACGGCTCGGCGGGTCTGGCCGGCGAGGCGGCCGAGCGGTACGGGCTGGACGTTCGGGTCTGCCGGTTCGACGACTTCACCGACCGCGACCGCTACGACGGCATCTGGGCGTCGTTCTGCCTGCTCCATGACAGCCGCGACGCGATGCCCCGGCATCTGGCCCGGCTGAACGCGGCGCTAAAGCCCGGCGGGCGGCTCTATCTGGGCCTGAAGGCAGGCGCGGGCGAGCGGCGCGACACGCTGGGGCGGCGCTACACCCACTATGACCACGACGAGATCGAGGCGCTGTTGGCAAAGGCGGGATTTGAACAGATCGACGCGACGGTCCTGGCCTCGCGGGGCTATGACGGCAGCGACGAAATCGTGCTGCACATCCTCGCCCAGCGGAGCGCAGATGCCTGAGCTTTTCGCCTTCACCGACGGCGCCTGCTCCGGCAACCCCGGTCCCGGTGGCTGGGGCGTCGTCCTGGAGGCGCGCGAGGGCGAGACCCTGATCAAATCGCGCGAGCTTTCCGGCGGCGAGGCCGAGACCACCAACAACAGGATGGAGTTGATGGCGGCGATCATGGCGCTTGAGGTGCTGGAGCGCGCTTCTATCCTGACGGTGGTCACCGATTCGGTCTATCTAAAGGACGGCATCACCGGCTGGATCCATGGATGGAAGAAGAACGGCTGGAAGACCGCCGCCAAGAAGCCGGTGAAGAACGACGATCTGTGGCAACGGCTGGATGCTGCCCAGGCGCGCCACGACGTGACATGGGAATGGATCAAGGGCCATGCGGGCCACGAACAGAACGAGCGCGCCGACAAGCTGGCCCGGGCCGAGATCAAGGCGCTGAAGGAGGCTCAGGCCGCAGGCTGAGCCGGGATCGCCGCTCTTTCAACCCGACTTACGCGCCGTGACGACGGTGCCACCAAGATTCCCGCTTTCGAACAGATCGACCATCGTCTGGTAGAACTCCGTCAGACCATCGACGACGGCCGGGCCGTGGATCGAAAGATGCCTTGCGCGGGCCGCCCGGTAGGCGGCGAGCCGCGTGACGCAGAAATCCGTCCAACTCGCCGTGCGGTTATCGAAGCGCACATCCGCGAACCCCGCTGCCTTTAGCGCCGCGACGTATTCGTCCTCCGTCGACATCGACTGGCCGAAAACCATCTGCGTCAATTGCTCGTGCTGCTCGGGCGTGAAATCGCCCAGTTTGTAGAGGTCTTCCGCGTAGAAGACCCCGCCCGGCTTCAACGTGGCGTGGCAGCGTGCGAAAAGCCGGTCCCGCTTGGGGATATGGAAAAGCGCCAGCCAGCTCACCAAAGCATCATGGGTCTCGTCCGGCAAGGCGTAAGTCAGCGCGTCGCCACAGGCATGATCCACCCTTTCGCTCAGACCGCAGCGGGCCGTCAGCGAGGTGGCGACCTCGTTCAGGTCCGGCTGCAGTTCCAACGCGGTGACCGAACAGCCCGAGCGGTCCGCGATCACCCGCGCCGGTCCGCCGATGCCCGCGCCGATTTCCAGAACGTGGCTGGCCGGGCTAATCCCCGCATGGCGGATCGCCGCCTCGACCGCTTCGGTCCCGAAGTAATGATATTGATCGAATTGCGAGAGTTGATCGACGCTCAGCGGCGCGTCATCGGCAATTCCCGCCGCCCGCAGATCCCTGAACACCCGGTCGACCTGGGAGTAGAGCTTCATAGATTTGATGGCGTCGGCAGTCATCTGGCGCTTCCGGTTCTCTTGCTCTGTCGGGGCGTTCGCATGTGGGCTTGCACCCGCCTAGACCACGCCGCGCGACCGCAGGCCGGCAATCTCCTCGGCCCCGTAGCCGAGCTCACCCAGCACATCGTCCGTGTGCTGACCCAACGCCGGCGGCGGCGCCGCGACTTCGGGGCCGTCCTCCGAGCACATGAAGGCGGCGACGGCGGGGCGGAGGGCCGTGTCCTCGGCCTCGAACCCGCCTAACACCGTCCGGCTCGCCACCTGGCCACTGGTCAGCGTCTCATCGAGGGCGCGGACCCGGGCGGCGGGCACGCCGGCCTCGTTGAGGATGTCCTCCCATTCCTGTGCCGGGCGGGTAGGGATGATCGCACGCAGGACGGCCTCGTCCTGCGCGCGCCGCCCGGGCATGTCGCGGATCCGCAAACCGGCCACCTCGGCGGCCAGGTCCTCGCGCCCCAGAGCCCGCCAAAGCTTCGCGTTCTGGGCAGGCGTGAAGCAGCCGATCATCAGCGGCTGGTCGGCCGCATCGTAACAGCCATAGGCGGCGACCAAGTTGCCCCCGTTGCCGGTGCGCGCGGGCGGGTGGCCCGTGGCGCTGTAGTTCAGCGCGTTGCAGGCCATCAGCATCAACGCCGCATCCAGCATGGCGATGTCGATATGCTGGCCCTTGCCGGTGCGCTCGCGCCGCAGCAGTGCCGCCGCGATGGCGAAGGCCGCTTGTGCCCCGGTCCCGTAATCCAGAACCGGCGGTCCCACCATCACTGCCGGTCCGTCCGCGTGCCCGGTCGCCAACATCATCCCCGAATATGCCTGGATCACGTTCTCGAAGGCTGCGTGGGCGCGCTTCGGCCCGGTCTGGCCGAACCCGGTCACCGAGCAATAGATGATGTCCGGCTTCTGGGCCCGCACATCCTCGTAGCCGAGGCCCAGCCGCTCCATCACACCCGAGCGGTAATTCTCCACAATGACATCGGCGCTGCGGGCGAGCGCCATGAAGACCGCGCGGCCCTCCGACGTCTTCAGATTTAAAGTGATCGCCCGCTTGTTGGCCGCCTGCGAGAGGAAATGCGACCCCATCATCGCCTCGTTGAGGCCATCGACCGCGCCGATCTCGCGGTTCATGTCGGTCAGTTCCGGCGCCTCGATCTTGATTACATCCGCGCCCAACACCGCCAACTGATAGGTCGAGAACGGCCCGGCCAGAACATGGGTCAGGTCCAGGACCCGGATACCGTCGAATGCCCGCATGGCGTCTGCCCTTCCGTTAAGCGTCGTCTCCGGCGATCATGGCGGGTGGGCGCCCGGCCGTCCAGCAGACCTGGGCCGCGTGGACGATCCCGGCGCCCTTGACCTGCCAGCCGATCCGGGCGCATGTAGCCCTCAGACCCCCCTCAACCGCGGGAGACCCTCATGTTCGATCTGAATGCCCGTAACCTGTTGGAAGGCCGTTCCTATATCGACGGCGCCTGGATAGACGCCGATTCGAGCGGCACCTTCGCAGTCACCAATCCCTCGACCGGCGAGGAAATTGCCCGCTGCGCCGATCTGGGCCAGGCGGAGGTGGCCAGGGCGATCGACGCCGCTTACGCCGCGCAAGCCCCCTGGGCCGCCAAGACCGGCAAGGAGCGCGCGGCGATCCTGCGCCGCTGGTACGAGCTGATGATGGAGAACGCCGACGATCTGGCCCGGCTTTTGACCGCCGAGCAGGGCAAGCCGCTGGCCGAGGCCAAGGGCGAGATCGTCTACGGCGCCAGCTTCATCGAGTGGTTCGCGGAAGAGGCCAAGCGCGTCTATGGCGACACCATCCCCGGCCACCAGGCGGACAAGCGCATCGTGGTCCTGAAACAGCCAATCGGCGTGGTCGGCGCGATCACCCCCTGGAACTTCCCGAACGCGATGATCACCCGGAAGGCCGGCCCGGCGCTGGCGGTCGGCTGCACCATGGTGCTGAAGCCAGCCAAGCAGACGCCGCTCAGCGCCACCGCCATGGCGGTGCTCGGCGAGCAGGCGGGGATCCCGCCCGGCGTCTTCAACGTCATCACCTCGAACGACAGCCGCGTGGTCGGCACCGAGATCTGCTCGAACCCGAAGGTCCGCAAGCTGACCTTTACCGGCTCGACCGAGGTCGGCCGGGTGCTGATGCGCCAATGCGCCGACGACATCAAGAAACTGGGGCTGGAACTGGGCGGCAATGCGCCTTTCATCGTCTTCGACGACGCCGATCTGGATGCGGCGGTCGAGGGCGCCATGCTGTGCAAGTTCCGCAATGCGGGCCAGACCTGTGTCTGCGCCAACCGGATCTACGTGCAGGCCGGCGTTTATGACGCTTTCTCCGAGAAGCTGAGGGACGCCGTCGCCAAGCTGAAGGTCGGCGACGGCTTCGCCGAGGGCGTGACAACCGGCCCGCTGATCGACCTCGCGGGCCTCGCCAAGGTCGAGGAACATGTGGAGGACGCGGTCTCGAAGGGTGCCCATATCACGGCCGGCGGCCAGCGCCATGAGCTGGGCGGCAGCTTCTACCTGCCGACTATCCTGACCGGCGTGACCCAGGAGATGGCCGTGGCCCGCGAGGAGACCTTCGGCCCGGTGGCGCCGCTCTTCAAGTTCGAGGACGAGGCCCAGGTGATCGCCATGGCCAACGACACCGAGTTTGGCCTGGCCGGTTATTTCTACGCCCGCGACCTCGGCCGGGTCTGGCGCGTCGCCGAGGCGCTGGAATACGGCATCGTCGGCATCAACACCGGGATCATCTCGACCGAGGTGGCACCCTTCGGCGGGGTCAAACAGTCGGGCCTCGGCCGCGAGGGCTCGAAATACGGCACCGAGGATTTCCTGGAGATCAAGTATCTTTGCATGGGAATTTGACGAGCCCCGTAGGGTGGGCTCGAACGAGCCCACCAGTTAAGCAACCGTGCACGGTGGGCTCTGGCGAGCCCACCCTACATTCGGAAGCAGAATGTCCGGCGGGACCGATCTTGAACGGCTGATCGCCAGCATGGACCCCGAGCTTCGGCCCGGGGTCTTTGTCTTCGCAACGATCGCACCCGGCGTGGCGATGCCCAGCGGCCTGGCACCTGTCATGCTATTTCGCGAGAGCGAGGGTGTGACCTTGATCATCGACCGCGAGGCGGCAGAAGAGGCGCGGATCGCAGGCAGCTTTCCCTGCCGGATGATCACGCTGAAGATCCACTCCTCGCTCGAGGCGGTCGGGTTCCTGGCGCGTATTACCGGCGCGCTTGCCCAGGCCGGGATCAGCGTGAACCCGGTTTCTGCCTTCTTCCACGACCACCTGTTCGTCCCGGAAGACCGGGCGGAGCAGGCGATTGAATTGCTGCGTGGCCTCGCCGGCCGCGGGTAGGGTGGGGTTCCACCCCACCAACACTCGGGAGCCGTTCGGACCAAATGGCGGGGTGAAACCCCACCCTACCCGCCCGCCAACCCGTTCAGGATCGGACAATCGGGCTTGCCGTCGCCCTTGCAGGCGTCGGCCAGGCGAATGAGGTCGCCGCGCAGGGCCGCAAGTTCGGCCATCTGCGCCTCAAGCCGTTCGATGCGCTGGAGCGTCAGCTGCTTGACGTCCGCGCTCGCCCGGTCGCGGTCCGCATAAAGTCCCAACAGTTCACGGCATTCCTCGACCGAGAACCCGAACGCCCGAGCCCGGCGCACGAACTGCAGGCGCTGGACCTCGCCGGGGCCATAGGCGCGATAGCCGTTCTCGGCCCGGCCATGCGGTGCCACCAGGCCGACATCGGCATAGTAGCGCACGGTCTTGGTGGGCAGGCCGCTTTCGCGCGCAGCGGTTCCTATGTTCATGGCAAGCTCCCATTCGCATGTTGACCTTCCAGCTCATGGAAGGGTTAAGCACGGCACGTCGAAGATTCAAGGAGGCCCCCATGAAGAAAAACCGGCTCGCGATCCTGGCTGTCATCCTGGTGGCGGCCATCGTTGGTGGGTATACCTTTTTCGGCCAGGACTCGGCGAACAGCGTCGAGGTTACCGTGCCTACCCTGACGCCCGCCGGGGCGCGGGGCGAGGCCGCCTTCGGCACCTATTGCGCCGACTGCCACGGAACGAAGGCCCAGGGCACCGAGAAGGGGCCGCCGCTGATCCACAAGCTCTACCATCCCGGTCACCACGGCGACGCGGCCATCGCCTCGGCGGTGCTCAACGGCGCGCGGGGGCATCACTGGCCTTATGGGGACATGAAGCCGGTCGAGGGGATCACCCAGGCCGAAATTCCCGACATCATCGCCTTCATCCGCGAGGTGCAATACGCCAACAAGATCTATTGACGCGCCTTAGAGCAAAACCGGATCAGACTGATTCAGTCTGAAACGGTTTTGGTCTAGCCGAGGACAGTGCCACGAGCCACCGAAAACCCGCGCAGGAAAGTCTCCGCGTCCATCGGTCCCTTCCCGGCGCGCTGGAGGGTGACGAGACGAAGTGCCCCCGCGCCGCAGGCGATCAACAGGCGATTGTCCAACACGGCTCCGGGCTTGCCCGAGCCGGATTCAGGGCGGGCCATCAGCAGCTTGATCCGTTCACCGCCGATCTCGCACCAGGCGCCCGGAAAGGGACTGAGGCCGCGGATATGGGCGCCGAGTTCCTGCGCGGATCGGCTCCAATCGACCCGCGCCTCGGCTTTGTCGATCTTTGCCGCATAGGTGACGCCGTCCTCGGGCTGAGGGCGGGGCGTGATCTCGCCTGTCGCGAGCACCTCTAGAGTGCGAACAATCAGCGGCGCCCCTAGCGCCGCCAACCGGTCGTGCAGAGTCGCGGCGGTATCCTCGGCACCGATCGCCGTCGTCTCGCATGCCAGCACCGGCCCTGTATCCAGCCCCACCTCTATCTGCATCACGCAGACCCCGGTCTCGGCATCACCGGCCATGATCGCCCGCTGGATCGGCGCCGCACCGCGCCATCGCGGCAACAGCGAGGCATGAAGGTTGAGGCATCCCAGCCGCGGCGCGTCCAGCGCCGCCTGGGGCAGGATCTGACCGTAGGCGACCACGATGGCGGCATCGGGGTTTAGGGCTGCGAACGCCGAAACCACGTCCGGATCGCGGAAGCTTTCAGGGGTTTCGACCGGCAGACCCAGCGCCTCGGCGGCCAAGTGCACCGGCGAGGGGCGGAGCGCCTTGCCGCGCCCCGCTGGACGCGGCGGCTGGGCATAGACCCGGGCGATCTCGTGCCCTGCATCCGCCAGCGCGCGCAACGCCGGAACGGCGAAGTCCGGCGTTCCCATGAAGACCAGCCGCATCCGCGCGCCCCGTGCCTTACCCGGCCTCGGCCCGGATGCGAGAACGCTCGCGTTTCAGCTTCTTCATCTTCGACGTGATCATCTGCCGGCGCATGGAACCAAGGTAATCGATGAACAGCTTGCCATTCAGATGGTCGATCTCGTGCTGAACGCAGGTGGAGCGGATACCCTCGAAGTCGCGTTCCTGCTCGGTCCCCTCCCGGTCCACATAGCGCACCCGCACGGATGCCGGCCGGGTCACCATGGCATAGATCTCGGGGATCGACAGGCACCCCTCCTCGTGCTCCCGCAATTCATCCGACGCAAGGATGACCTCCGGGTTCGCCAGGCAGATCGGCTCGGGTTCCTCATCCTCGCCCTTGGCGCAGTCCATCACGATGACCCGGCTGAGCACGCCTAGCTGGGGCGCCGCCAGGCCGATGCCGGGCGCGTCATACATGGTCTGCAGCATGTCATCCATCAGCGCGCGCACGTCGTCGCCGATATTGGCGACAGGCGCGCAGACCTTCTTCAGGCGCGGATCGGGATGGATCAGAATCGACCGGATCATGGGCCTGCACCTAGGCATTTCAGCCTTGAAAAGCAAGACATTCGGGCGCTGCTGGCGCTCTTGTTGACCCTCTTGTTGACCCTCTGGGGCCACATCTCTACGTTGCGCCGCAACATCGCCTTCGGGAGTCCTTCATGAGCTTTACCGCCCAGCCGAGCCCGCCCGCCCGCCCCAACCGTTGCCAGCTCTTCGGCCCCGGCTCGCGCCCGGCGATCTTCGAGAAGATGGCGGCCAGCGCCGCGGATGTGATCAACCTCGATCTCGAGGACGCGGTGGCGCCCTTGGACAAACCGAAAGCGAGAGCGAACATCGTCGAGGCAATCAACGACATCGACTGGGGCGCCAAGACACTGAGCGTCCGGATCAACGGGCTCGACACCGGATATTGGTATCGCGACGTGGTCGAGGTGCTGGAGAATTGCGGCGAACGGATCGACCTGATCATGATCCCCAAGGCCGGCAATGCGAAGGACATCTACGCGGTCGATGCGGTGGTCAGCGCCATCGAGGCGGCCAAGGGGCGCCAGAAGAAGATCGGCTTCGAGGTGATCATCGAAACCTCCGCGGGTCTGGCCTATGTGGAAGAAATCGCGGCCTCGAGCCCTCGAATGCAGGCGATGAGCCTGGGCGCGGCGGATTACGCCGCCTCGATGGGGATGGCGACAACCGGCATCGGCGGCACCCAGGCAAATTACTACATGCTGGAGGATGTACGCCCCGACTCGAATGACGACGGGGCCGACCGGGCCATCCATTGGAGCGATCCCTGGCACATGCCCACGGTCGCCATCGTCGCCGCTTGCCGGACCCACGGGCTGTTGCCGGTGGACGGGCCTTTCGGTGATTTCTCCGACGACGACGGCTTCCGCGCCCAGGCGCGGCGCGCCGCAACCCTGGGTATGGTCGGCAAATGGGCGATCCATCCGAAGCAAGTGGCGCTGGCCAACGAGGTCTTCACGCCGTCAGACGAGATGGTCGCCCAGGCCCGGCGTATCCTGGATGCCATGGAAAAGGCCCAGGCCGAGGGCGCCGGGGCGGTTACGCTGGACGGCAAGCTGATCGACATCGCCTCGATACGGCAGGCCAAGGTGATTGTAGGCCAGTCGGAGCTGTTCGCCGGGTCGTAAACGCCTATCCGCTCATGCAGGATTGCCGTCCCTGCGTCATCGCCAGGCTCAGCCTGGCAGGGAATCCGGCATGGCCGATCCTGAGCGGTTTCAGGGCTCTCTTAGGTAGGGCGGACAAATTTGTCCGCCCTACCGGGCTTCCCTCGTGGCCGCCCGATCTACCCCGCACCGGCATAAGCGCGGGGCCGGGCAACTGGCCCCGGCCCCGCGCCCCCCGTTCAGCTCAGGCGAAGTCGAAGTGACCCGCGTTCAATAATGTATGGTCCAGCCCGGCCAGCAGCACGATATCGCCGGCCCCGAAAGCTACCGCCGCGTCGCCGCGGAAGTCCGAAATTCCGAGGTCGCTGAATTCGTCAATGCCCGGGACACCGTCGAACCGGATCAGGTCCGAGGCCAGTTCGAAATTGTAGATCCGGTCGAGCCCGTCGCCCGCCGAGAATTCGAACGTGTCAGCGCCCGCGAAGCCGTCCAGGATATCCTGGCCGCCGCCTGGGCGAATGACGTCGTCGCCACCGCCGCCACGGATGATGTTGACGTTGCCGTCGCCGATCAGTGTGTCGTCGAAGGCCGAGCCCCAGAGGAATTCGATGCTGATGAGCGTGTCACCTTCGGCATCGCCGCCTGACCCCGCACCGGTGATCAAGCTGACCGAAACCGCGCCCGCCGAATCGTCGTAACGCGCCCAATCGTTGGACCCTGCGCCATCCAGCAGGTCGGCCCCCGCGCCACCCCAAAGCTCGTCGCCCTGCGACCCGCCCGTGATCGTGTCGTCGCCGGCCTCGCCCTGCAGCACGTCCGGGCCTCCGCCACCGGTGATGATATCGTCGCCCTCCCCCGCCACGATCAGGTTTCGGTTCGCATCCCCCGTCAGGTTGTCGGCATAGGCCGAGCCCCGCACATTCTCGATGCTGGAGAATGTGTCGCTCGCCGCCTCGCCGCCCGTGCCGCCGGTCGCGAGCGACAGGCTGACCCCCGCGGTTGCGGTGTTGTACTGCGCCCAGTCGGTGCCGATATCGCCGATCAGCGTGTCCGCCCCCGGCCCGCCGCGGATCAAGTCGAAGCCGAAGCCGCCATCGATCACGTCGTCCCCGTCCCCGCCCAGCAGAAAGTCGTGGCCGGAATTTCCGGTGATCAGGTCATCCCCGGCCTCGCCCAGGATCTTGTTGTCGAAATTGTCGCCGGTCAGGTCGTCGCCGAAGGCGGAGCCGGTGATGTTCTCGATCCCCGAATAAGTGTCGCCTGCCGCCTCGCCGAGCGTGCCGGCGCCGCTGAGCTGGCTCATGGTCACGCCCGAAGCGGCGCCGATGAACTGCACCCAATCCTCGCCCATACCGCCATCGATCATATCCGCGCCCGCGTCGCCGAATAGCAGATCCGGCCCATCGCCGCCCTGCAGCACGTCCGCCCCGGCGCCGCCGCGCAACAGATCGTCGGCGCCGCCGCCCGACAGCGTGTCGTCGCCGCCATTGCCGGTCAGCACATTGCTGACATCGTTGCCGGTGATCTGGTCGTCACCGGCCCCGCCCACCGCTTGCTCGATCACTGCGCCATAGGCGATCGCCAGATTGTTGGTGAGGTCCCCGACCGAAGAGAACGCCCCCTCACCCAGATCGATCACCTGGTCGGCGGAAAATCCCGAGACGTCGATCACATCCATGCCGCCCGCGTCCCAGATCGCCACGACAGGCTCGGTGTTGATCGTGAAATCGAAGGCGTCGCGCCCGGCATTGGCGTTGAACCCATAGACCGTGTTCCCGGTCCGCGTGGTCATGTCGGCGCCGTAGACCGCCTGGACTGCCAGGATGTCGTGCAGAAGCGGCGTCGCCGCATATACCTGGCCCGCGCTGCCTACATGATCGGTGCCCGAGCCGTCCGCGCCTGCGTCGAAATACGACATGACCGTGTATTGCAGCGTGTCCTGCTGGTGGGTCGCGTCGTCCTGGTAGTTGCCAGCGACGTTGTAGGGGCCAGGATGGCTGATCCCCAGCGCGTGGCCGATCTCGTGCAGATAGGTCAGGATCGCCTCGCCGCCCTGGATCAGGTCGCTGTCTTCGTCATGCGGCGATGCACTGTCATTGAGCCAGACATCCGCGTCGCCCAGCTTGAATTGCGAGCGCGGCGCATTATCGACCAGCCAGTACCAGTAGTTCGCGTAAGCCGTGCCGGAGGTGTTGGAGGAATAGTTGAAAGTCATATGGGCGTTGGGCCAGTCGGCGATTTCCAGCAGATCGGGGGCGATCAGATCGTCCCACAGCTCGAAAGCCTCGCGCGCCGCCGCCTCCATCGCCGCGGTCATCGCCACGTAGCCGTCCATCTCGGCGGTGTATTCCTGATGCCCGGGCACCACCGCGCCGGTGCCGATGGAATAGGTGATGATGTCGGTCGACCAGGCGACCGAAGGCTGCGAGCCATCCGCCGTTGTCAGCGCCGTGACGATCTGAGTATTCGAATAGACGGGTTTCATATCACGCGCCGGGCGGTAAGGATGCTTGGGACCTAGCGCGAAAGCTATGGCGTCAGGCTTAGTGAGCGACTAAAAAACAGCGTTAAGAATGCGTAAATCACGATCGGGCAGACCGCAGGCATGCAGACCTACCTGGATTTCGAAAAAGGCCTGGCCGAGTTGCAGGGCAAGGCCGAGGAACTGCGCGCCATGGCGCGCCAAGATCCGAACCTCAATACCAGCGCCGAGGCGAACCAACTCGACCGCAAGGCGCAGACGATGCTCAAGGACCTCTACAAGGACCTCGAGCCGTGGCGCAAATGCCAGGTGGCGCGGCATCCGAACCGGCCCCATGCCCAGGACTATGTGGACGCGCTCTTCACCGAATACACGCCCTTGGCTGGCGACCGGAACTTCGCCGAGGACCACGCGGTGATCGGCGGGCTGGCACGGCTCGACGACCGGCCGGTGGTGGTGATCGGGCACGAGAAGGGCGCGGACACCAAGTCGCGGCTGGAACGCAATTTCGGCATGGCCCGGCCCGAGGGCTACCGCAAGGCGGTGCGGCTGATGGAATTGGGCGACCGGTTCGGCCTGCCGGTGATCACGCTGGTCGACACGCCAGGTGCCTATCCCGGCAAGGGCGCCGAGGAGCGCGGCCAGGCCGAGGCGATCGCGCGGGCGACCGATACCTGCCTGAAGCTCAACGCGCCCCTGATCTCGGTGGTGATCGGCGAGGGCGGCTCGGGCGGCGCGGTGGCCTTCGCGACCGCCAACCGGGTGATCATGCTGGAACACGCGATCTATTCGGTGATCTCGCCCGAGGGCTGTGCCTCGATCCTGTGGAAGAATGCCGAGAAGATGAAGGAAGCCGCCGCCGCCCTGCGCCTGACCGCGCAGGACCTCAAGGAGCTCGGCGTCATCGACACCATCGTCGACGAGCCGCTGGGCGGCGCCCACCGCGACCCCCAGGCGACGATCGCCAGCGTCGGCGAGGCGATCAAGGGGGCGTTGGCCTCGTTCGCGGGCCTCTCGCCGGTTCAGATCCGGGCCGAACGGCGCAAGAAGTTCACCGAGATGGGAGCGCAAGGGCTGGGCTGATCACTCGGGCATCCCGGCGAGGCGCAGGCCGTCGACTAGCGGCTTGACGATCACCCATTCATCCATCAGCCCGAAGTGACGAGCGCCGCCAAGGTAGTGTTCGGCGACCCGAAAGCCAGGCGAGGCATCCATGTGGCGCTGTTCCAGGTTCCGTGCCTCTTCCATACGCCCCAGATGAGCCAACGCCACGATCTGAAGCCTGAGCATGGGGATCGCTCGCGGGTTCACCGCAAGCCCCAGCTGGGCATGTTCCAATGCCATCTCGAACTCCCGGGCGCCGATATGTGCAAAGCAAAGCGCAATATTGGTCCGGAATGACATCGGGTCGTTCGGGCTGAGCCGGAGCGCCGCATGGCCGCGCGAAACCGCCTCGGCGCTGTCGCCCCTGAACGCCAGCAGCATCGCACTGGATGTCCAAGCCCAGGCAAAGCTGGGGCACCGCTGGATGGTGCGATCGAGCAGTCCCATGCCGCGCGCTGGATCGCGGTCGGAGAACGCTAGCGTGTAGCCCGCATAGGCCTCGTCTTCCGCGTCGGTGTCATGGTTTTCCAGCACATCCTCGGCCAGCAGCCCGGCCGCATCGACGCCCTCTCTGTCCAACGAACGGCTGATCCAGGGCGTGATCGTGCCGCACCAGGCCCTCATCGCCTTGGGCTTGGCATAGGCGGGCGCGCGTTCGATCGCCGCGTCCAGATGCGTCACCGCATCGTCGATCTTCGCCCGGTGGATCGCCGCCAAAGCCTGCAAGTAATGGTCGTAGGCATCTAGGTTTTCCGGCCGTTTGCGGTTGGTGCGCGCGATCTCAGCCGAGCGGATTTCAGGTGCAATCGCCCCCACGACCTCCTCGGTGATCCGGTCCTGCAAGTCGAAGACATCCTCAACCGCGCCGTCATAGCGCCCGGCCCAGAGATGCGCACCGGTCTCGGCGTCGATCAACTGACCGGTGACGCGCAGCCGATCGCCCGCACGGCGCACGCTGCCTTCCAGCACGTATCGCACACCCAACTGCCGCCCGATTTCGCGCACATCGACCGCCAATCCCTTATAGGTGAAGGTCGAGTTCCGAGCGATCACGAAAAGCCAGGGGACATAGCTGAGCGAGGTGATGATATCCTCGGTGATGCCGTCGGCGAAATACTCCTGCTCGGCATCTGGCGACATGTTCGCGAATGGCAGCACCGCGACCGAGGGCTTGTCCGGGCGCTCGAGCGCCACCGGGCGCGCCGCCGGAACGGACGCGCTCAACGCGAATGCATGGATCGGACGCGCGATGTTCTTCAGCTCGCGCGGGCCCAGATCGGCGAACGTCAGGTCCAGACGGTCGATCACATCGTCATGGACCCAGCCAGAGACCGTCACGCCACCTGGCTCGGCGATCTCTTGCAGACGCGCGGCGATATTGACCCCGTCGCCCAGGATGTCCGCGCCATCCACCACCACATCGCCCACATGGACACCCATGCGGAAGTCGAGCCGCGTTGCCTCGGGCTGGTCCTGATTGCGGCCCGCCATGCGCTCCTGCATCGTGGCGGCGCAGGATACCGCGTCGACCACCGAGCTGAACTCGGCCAGGAACCCGTCGCCCATCGTCTTTACCACACGCCCGCTATGGAGCCCGATCATCTGCTCCAACGCCGAAAAACGGCCCTTATAGGCGGCGATCACGCCGGTCTCGTCGCGCCCGATCAGGGCGCTGTAACCGGCGATGTCGGCGACCAGGATCGCGGCCAGGCGGCGCTCCATGAAATACCCCCCGATTCAAGCCAGCCGATTGCGCCCCATCCGGCGCATGATGGCAAGGGGTCAGGTGGACTCGCGCCCTAACGCGCGGGCTGCCTCGGCGCTCAGGCGGTCGGATTCCGCCTCGATCACCTGTTCCATCCGCGCGCTCGCCAGGTCGCGCGGCATCCCGGGCGGCAGGGTCTCCAGGAACTCGATCACGGCGGTGCCAGGATGACGTAGCATGCTGTGCTTGGGCCAGAACCAGCCCACATTGGTCGCCGCCAGCACCATCGGCAGGCCGAAGCTCTCATAGGCCATGATGGCGCCCCGCTTGTAGGGGCGCTTCTCGCCGGGCGGCACCCGCGTGCCCTGTGGGTAAATGACGATCTGGCCCGTGCCCCGGTATTGGCGTGCAAGCCGGCGCATCATCGTCTTGCCCTGGCCTCGCTTCTCGCGGGTGACCCAGATGCAGCCGCTGCGCAGGGCATAGAGGCCGAAGACCGGCGCCCAAAGCAGTTCACGCTTCATGACAAAGTGCGGCTCGGGCAGCGCGCGGTACAGGATCAGCACATCCATCAGGGATTGGTGTTTCGCCGCGACGACGACCGACCCCCTGGGCACTGGGCCACGCACCTCGCTGCGCAAGCCGCAGAGCAGCCGCGCCGAGCCCAGCACCACGTCCACGTAGCGCTTCATCCACCAGATCGTCCAATCCCGGCGCCACAACACGAAGGGCGCGCCGCCGATCCCCATGACCGCCATCGTGACATAGGTGACCAGGTTCTGGGCGACCGAGCACAAAAACAGCATCTGAGATCTACGCCTGCGGATCTGGAGCCGCGCGGGCACCGAGCTTGCTGTTGCCATCGAGCCACAGTGAGCCGCAAACCCGGCCGCTGCCGCGATGGGGCCCAATTGCTAGTGTTCTATCGGCGATGCCGGACCGGCCGGCGCGGAGATGGGTCAAGCGCGGCATCAGACGACGTCCGTTGCGATCAGGGACCAGAGCGTAGCGTTCCAAGACGGAACCAGCACATTTCCGGCCTTTTGACAACCGGAACGGGTGGATGCGGCTTGGAGAATACCCTTTTGCAGATTATAATGGGCTGCAGCATGGGGCTCCAAGGGGTTGGAGGTAATAGATGATCGAGATTGTATGTCCGTCGTGCGACGCCCGTTATCAGTTGCCGGACGGATCCGTTGGGCCCAACGGACGTAACGTAAGCTGTTCGAGCTGCGCGCATAAATGGCGCGCCTTTGCCGACGGCGAAGAACCGCTGGTGATGCAGGAAGCCGTGCCCGAGGCCAGTGCCGAAGCCGGCGCTGCGGCCGTTGCCGCGGAAACCGCGCCGGCAGCCCAGGAAGCTGCCGCGTCCGAGCCACCCGCTGCTCCGCCGCCTTCGGCCGAGGCGCCTGCCGCCGTCGCCGCCGCGGTCGAGGAGACCGTCAGCGAGGCCGCTGCCGAGGCGGAAGCCGCCCCGGCACCGGCCGCAGACGAGAAGACCGAGGAAGATCGGCGTTCGATCGTAGCGGCGCTGGCCGCGGCCGGCGGGCCCGAGAGCGCACCGTCGCCCCCGCCCGCCTCTGGCGGCCGCGAGGAACAGATGGATGCGATCCGCAAGATGCTTTCGGACTTGAAGGAGGGCGCCGACGCGGCCGCCGCGGCCGAGCCCGAATCGGCCCCCAAGCCGGAACCGGAAACGCCGCAGGTCGTGCGCAAGCGCTCCGAGGACGAGGATGATAGCGATACGCTGAAATCCCGGATCGACGATCTGACCAAGCTCGGAAAGACCGCGAAGGGCGAGGCGGCGCTGACCGGCTACGACACCCAGAAACTGCGCAAGCTACACGAAAAGCGTGCAAAGCGGATGCAAAAGGCGCGCGAGCGGCGCAAGAAATCCGGCGCCTTCATCACTGGGTTTACCTTTGTCGGTGTCATCGCGCTGACAATGATGGGGCTCTATGTCATGAAGCCTCAGATCGTCGCCGCATCGCCGGGAATGGCCCCGGCAATGGACGAGTATGTGGTCGCGGTCGATCGCTATCGGGTCGACCTCAACGCCAAGACCGTCGAGCTGCGCGCGTGGCTTCAAGAGCGCATCGGCAAGATGAAGGATGAAGAAGGGGCGGAACAGCAGCAATAGCCACGCTGCCCCCCGTTTGCCTTTGGGATAAGAAAAGACCCCCGCGCAATTGCGCGGGGGTTTTTCGTTTCCGAAGATCGCCCCGGATCGGGGACTAGAACTGCTCCAAAAGGCGTTGGAGGTAGTCCAGTTCCAGCCTCGGCCGGCCCGTCTCCGCCGAACGGCGCCGCAACTCCTCGAGCACGCGCCGCGCGCGGTCCAGCACCGATTGATCCGGCACGTCGGTATCGCGCCCATCGACCGCGCCGAACGCGCCCGCGGGCCGGTCGAACGGGTCGGCATCCAAATCGCTCGCACGGCCCTCGCGCCGGCCGCGCCCTTCGTTCGCCGTGTCACCTTGTCCGTTGGTCAGGGCTTCCGCCAGGGCCTGGGCGCCGTCGTTCAGCCGGTCGAGTGCCTCCATCTGGTCTTCGACCGCCTCACCAGGTGCACGGTCCTGCAGGTCGTCGCGCGCATCGCCCATGGCGCGGGCGGCCTCTTCCAGCGCTCGGTCGATCTCGTCACCGCCATTGCCCTCTAACTGGCGCGCCAATTCCTCGAGCGCCCGGCGCAGCGCCTCCTGCTCGGCGGCCAGGCTGCCGGGGCGTCCATCTTCCCCGCGCGCCAGACGCTCGCCCCGGCCTTGCTCGCCGCCTTCGCCTTCACCGGGTTGCGGCTGACCCTGTTGGCCCTGCTGGCCCTGTTGTCCACCACGGCGTTGCCGACGAAGCTGGTCGAACGTGCGGTCGGCCAGGTCGCGCTGCTGCTGGATCATCTCCTGCAGCGCCTCCAGCGAGCGCTGGCCGCTGCCGCCATGCTGCTGCATGCCGGGCTGCATGTTCTGCAGCATCCGGCTGAGCTCGGACAGCATCTCGCGCGCCTGGTCGCGCAGGCCCGATTCCGCCCGGCGCTGCAATTCGTCCAGCAGCTCCTCCAGGTCGCGCTGGCTCATCTGCCGACCGCCATCCTGCTGGTTGTTCTGGTTGCCCTGCTGCAGCCCCTGCTCCAGCGCCTGGCGGATCATTTCCTGGATGTATTCCTGCATCGCGGCGCGCAGCTCGTCCATCGCGCGGCGGATATCCTCGTCGGTGCCGCTCTCCAGCGCCCGACGCAGGGCTTCCTCGGCGGCACGCAGCCGCTCAAGCGCGTCGGTCATGTCGCCGTCCTCCAGCGAAAGCGCGGCGAGCCACAGAAATTCCGCCACCTCGGCCGCCTTTTTCGAGACCTGATCGGCGACGACGCCATCCGCCAACCGGCGAACAGCCGTGCGCACACCCAGATAAGCGCCGTGTTTGTCCTCGAAGACCGCTTCCGGCCGCCGCGTCACCGATTGCAGCACATCGAGCGTGCGTGAGCCCTGCTCGAAGTCCATCGCCAATTCGCGGCGCTGCTCGACCAGCGCGCGGGCCAATTCATTCGTGAAATAACGTCCGGGCAGACGCAGCGTCACCGGGCCCGCCACGGATCGCTGCCCAGCCCCGTCCTCGGCGAAAAGCGTCATCTCGACCCAGGCGCCGGTCCATGGGTGGGGACCGAGGTCGTGCACCGCCGCGTCCTCGACCTCCAACGCCCGGCCGGAGATCGGCAGCGGCAGGGCGAAGGTGATCGGCTCCTCGACCAGCCCCCGGCCAGGCTTGAGCCCGCCGAGCGGCACGATCTCGGCCCAGGCGCTGTCGATGCCATAGTCGTCCAGCGCCTTGAACCGCACCTCGAGTGCCCCGGCAACGGTCGCGCCCGGATCGTCGGTCATCGAGATCCGCGGCGGCGCATCGGGGATCACCGTGATGTTCCAATCGCCGAGGATCTGGCCGCCTCCGGTGACCTGAACCGGTCCTGATTCCTGCAGAACCCCGCGCGCCTCGGCCAGCGAACCGCCGAAATCCGTAAAGGCTTCGAACCCGGTCAGGCCGCCCCCGATCAGGCCGGGCAATTCGCCCAGATCGGTGACCCGCAGGATCAGTTCGGAACCCTGGGGCAGCTCGATCGCCTGATCGAGCCGGGCGAGCTTGTTCAAGTAGACCGTGTCCAACCCCGTATAGGCAGGCGGGATGGCCCAAGCCTCGGCCACCGGATTGCGGACCGCCTCGGCGCCCGCTGCCTCGGCGACCGGGGCGTGCGGGCTGAAAAGAGTACTCAGCCGCTCGCTCCAAGTTCCGCCCGCGCCAATCAGCCCGGCGATCACGGTGACCGGGCCGAAGAGGCGCAGCGCCCAGCGGTCGAAGCGTGCCAGGCGCAGATCCGGCGGCCCGGCGCGCAGTTCCGCCGCAGCCCGTTCAGCCCGGCGCTGATGCTCGGCCCAGACCCGCTGCGTCGCTTCCTTCCCGCGGCCGGCGGCCAGGGTGTCGGCCAAGGTCGCCAAGGGGAGCGAATTGTCCGACGCGTCCAATCGCTCGGCCGCCTGAGCACGGCCGGGCATCCGGAAGCGGACCCCGCCCCAAAGCAGCGCCAGGGTCAACAGGGCGACGGTCGCCAAGATCGCGATCCGGTGATCCGCGGCGTCAAGCGCGGCATAGCCGCCGAAAAGCGCGATCGCCACGGCGAAGCAAATAATCGTGAAGGCGGGCCACAGGGCGCGCACCAGCCGCTCGGCCAGAATCGCCAGGCGGCTCAGCCGCAATGCCCGGCGGGTCGCCTTTCCCAGCGCCCTTTTCTGCCCGGTAAAGTTGAAATTCGCCATATCTACCCGCAGCTTAGGCCGCGAACCATGCCCGTGGGCACCGTCACGGCCGGTGCAGCCATTGGGGCACAGTATCACGCGCCAACATCTCTGCATATGTGGGGCGTTCGCGGATCACGGCAAACTCGGCGCCGTTGACTAGAACCTCCGGGATCAGCGGCCGGGAATTGTATTCCGATGACATGACCGCCCCGTAGGCCCCGGCCGAGCGGAAGGCCAGCAGATCGCCCGCCTCCATCAGCGGCAAATCCCGGGTCCGGGCGAAGGTATCGCCGGTCTCGCAGACCGGGCCGACCACATCGACCGGCGCCACCGGCTGGTCAGATCCGGGCTCGCGCACCGGCACGATATCGTGCCAGGCGTCGTACATGGCCGGGCGGATCAGATCGTTCATCGCCGCGTCGATGACCAGGAAATCGCGCCCCTCGCCTTCCTTGCGGTAGATGACCGACGAGACCAGCAGCCCCGCATTCCCGGCAATCAGCCGCCCGGGCTCGATCTGGATCTCGCAGTCCAGGTGCCCGACCGTACGCTTGATCAGCGCCCCGTAGTCGAACGGCAGCGGCGGCGCCGCGTTCGAGCGCTGATAGGGGATGCCGAGACCTCCGCCCAGGTCGAGCCGGCGGATATCGTGCCCATCGGCGCGCAGCAGCTCGGTCAGTTCGGCCACCTTGGTGAAGGCGGATTCGTATGGCGCCAAATCCGTCAATTGCGAGCCGATATGCACATCGACGCCGACGATGTCGATCCCCTCGAGCGCGCCGGCATGGGCATAGACCTGGCGGGCGCGCGAGATCGGCACACCGAATTTGTTCTCGGCCTTGCCCGTGGAGATTTTCTCGTGGGTCTGTGCGTCCACGTCAGGATTGACTCGTATGGTAACCGCCGCGCGTTTGCCCATGGCACGCGCCACTTGGTCGAGGGCCTCGAGCTCGGGCTCGCTTTCGACATTGAACTGGCGGATGCCGACCCTCAGCGCCTCGCGCATCTCGTCGCTGGTCTTGCCGACGCCCGAAAAGACGATCCGGTCCGCAGGCACCCCTGCAGCCAGCGCCCGGGCCAGCTCGCCGCCCGAGACCACGTCGGCGCCCGCGCCCAGCCGCGCCAGCGTCGCGACGACCGCGAGGTTCCCATTCGCCTTGAGCGAATAGGCGATCAGATGGTCGGTGCCTTCCAGTGCCTCTTCGAAGACCCGGTAATGCCGCTCGAGCGTCGCGGTTGAATAGACATAGAAGGGCGTCCCCACGGACTCGGCGATCAGCGGGATCGGCACCTCCTCCGCATTGAGCAGGCCATCGCGATAGGTGAAATGGTCCATCTGCGGCGCAGGCCTTATCCAGAGCTTTGTTGCTGTTGCTTGTCCTCTGACTCCAGGCGCTTGGGGTCGCCCTTGATCCCGCAGGCCGAAAGCAGAAGAACCGCGCCACAAGCTGCGATCAGGGCGCTACGCAGGATCGTCATGCCAGTCTCTCCTTCCAGGCCACCGCCGTAGCGCGGACGCATTCCGGCGCGGTGCCGCCATAGCTCGTGCGGCTGGCCACCGAGGCCTCGACGCTCAGTACATCATAGACCGCATCCGTTATCCTGGGCTCGACCGACTGCATCCGCTCAAGCGGCAGGGCGTCGAGGGTCGTGCCCGCCTGCTCGGCCAAGGCGACGATCCGCCCGGTCACGTGATGCGCGTCGCGAAACGGCAGCCCCAACACCCGGACCAGCCAATCGGCCAGGTCGGTAGCAGTGGCATAGCCATTGCCGGCCGCGACGTGCAGGATCTCACGGTTGGGAGCCATGTCGCGTACCATCCCCTCCATCGCCGCGATCGCCAGCGCCAGCGCGTCGGCCGCGTCGAAGAGCGGTTCCTTGTCCTCCTGCATATCCTTGGAATAGGTCAGCGGCAGGCCCTTCATCACCGTGACCAGCGCCACCAGCGCGCCCGCGATCCGCCCCACTTTGGCGCGCACCAGCTCGGCCGCGTCCGGGTTGCGCTTTTGCGGCATGATCGACGAGCCGGTCGTGAAGGCATCCGTCAGTGTCACGAACCGGAATTGAGCCGAGCACCAGATCACGATCTCCTCGGCCAACCGGCTCAGATGCATGGCGGAAATCGTGGCCGTGGCCAGGAAATCCAGAACGAAGTCCCGGTCGCTGACTGCGTCGAGCGAATTCGCCGACGGCCGGTCGAAACCAAGCGCATTGGCGGTCATCTCGCGGTCGATCGGGAACGAGGTCCCGGCCAGCGCCGCCGCCCCCAGGGGACATTCGTTCATCCGGGCGCGCGCATCCTTAAGCCGCGACCGGTCGCGGGCAAACATTTCCACATAGGCCAGCATATGATGGCCCCAGGTCACCGGCTGCGCGGATTGCAGATGGGTGAAACCCGGCATGACGATATCCGCGCCCGCCGCGGCCTGATCGACCAGCGACCGCATCAGCGAAGTCAGTGCCTGGTCGGTCTGGTCGATCCGCTCGCGCACCCACAACCGGAAATCGGTTGCCACTTGGTCGTTGCGCGACCGCGCGGTATGCAGCCGGCCAGCCGGCTCGCCCACGATTTCGATGAGCCGCGCTTCCACGTTCATGTGAATGTCCTCGAGCGCGGTGGAGAACTGGAATTTGCCCTCCTCGATCTCGTCGGCAATCTGGGCAAGGCCTTGATCGATCGCATCGAAATCGGCTTGGCTGATGATGCCCTGGGCCGCCAACATGGCCGCATGAGCCCGGCTGCCATCGGTATCCTGGGCGGCAAAACGCCGGTCGAACCCGATCGACGCGTTGATCTCGGCCATGATCGCCGCGGGGCCGCCTGAAAAACGGCCTCCCCACATTGTGTTCGCGTCCTGGCGATCCGATTCTTGGTCCCCGGCGCCGGATTGACTATCTTCAGCCATGCATTCGTTCCCGTCAGCCAGGTGGAGCCCCGGATGAGATCCTTGCGTTTCAGCCCGATTTTCGCGGCCATGCTATACGGCGCAATGGCGCTGACTGCAAACACCGCCGCCGCGGGTGAACTGACGGCCGACGACCGCACGGTGCTCTCCGAGATGCGCCAGGGCGACATGCGCAAGCTGGTGATCCTGGACGCGCCGCGCGACCGGATCGAGGCGCGCTTCGTCGATCTCTATGGCAACGCGGTCGGGATCGGCGATTTCGCGGGCAAGGTGGTGCTGGTGAATTTCTGGGCCACCTGGTGCCCGCCCTGCCGGGCCGAGATGCCGTCCATCGACGCGTTGTCGGGCTCACTCAGCGGCGGGGACTTCCAGGTGGTCGCGATCTCGACCGACCGGGCGGGTGCCGAAAAGGCGCAGGGTTTTTTCGACGAAATCGGCGTCGAGCACCTCAAGCTCTACCATGATCGCCACCGCGACATGGCGCGCCAGGCAGGCGTGCTGGGCCTGCCGGTGACCCTGATCCTGGACCGCCAGGGCCGCGAAATCGCGCGAATGCACGGAGATGCGGACTGGAGCAGCCCGGATGCCCGCACACTGATCCAGCGGATCATCGAGATGACGGCGAAAGAACACGCGTGAGGCTGCCTTCCGCCGCCCAGCGGGTCCAGGATGCGCTCGCGGCGCTTGGCTGCGGGGCACGCGTCCGCGAGATGCCCGAGACGACCCGCACCGCGGGAGAAGCCGCAGCCGCCTGCGGATGCGATCAGGGTGCCATCGTTAAATCGCTTATTTTCCGCTTGGCGGGGGCTGGTGGGGGACTGTTGGTGCTGACCTCTGGCACAAACCGGGTGCACGAGAAGCGGCTAGGACGGCAACTGGGCGACAGGCTGGCCCGCGCGGATTCGGATTTCGTGCGCGCGACCACCAGTTATGCAATCGGCGGCGTGCCACCCGTGGGTCACGCCACGCCCATGCGCGTCATCATGGACTGCGATCTGTTCGATCACACGGCCATCTGGGCCGCCGCCGGCACGCCCCGGGCGGTTTTCCCATCGACGCCGGACGAGCTCGCCGCGCTCACCGGGGCCGAGGTTCTAGACGTGACCTGACCTGGTCCCTGCGCGCGATTGTAAAACGCGCCCGTGGCTGGCATCCTGCCGGGACAATTTCAAAACTCGGGAGGATTGTTATGCCGACGATCGAAGGCGGCTGTCTGTGCGGTGCCGTCCGCTACTCTAGCGACGCCGAACCGAAGGCGGTGATCAACTGCTACTGTGCGGCCTGCCGCAAGAATTCCGGCTCGACCAATTCCTTCAACATCGCCATGCCGGCGGGCTCGGTGAAGGTCACGGGCGATACGGTCAAGACCTATGTGGACCGTTCGGGCGCTAGCGGTGAACCCTTCGAGCGCCGATTCTGCTCGAATTGCGGATCGCATTTCCTGTCGGGCGGGCCGGGCTACGAGGGGCTCGAATTCATCAAGGCGGGCACGCTGGACGATCCGAACTGGGCGGTGCCGGCGGCGCATATCTGGTGCGAGGAGAAACTCGACTGGCTCGCCCTGCCGGAAGGCGCCGAGCCAATCCCGCGCAATCCCTAGAGCAAAACCGGATCAGACTGAACCAGTCTGATCCTAGGATTTTGCTCAAACATATGAGTCTGGACCAAAATTCTTATTCAGACTGATTCAGTCTGAAACGATTTTGGTCTAGCGCCCGATCATCATCCGGCGCAGCACGCCATCCCGCTTGACGAAGTGATGGCGCAGCGCCGCCCCCGCATGGCCCGCCAGGATCACCGTCATGGCAAAGGCGGACCACGCGTGGATCGAAGCGAACAGGTCGTTCAGCTCCTTCGAGCCCGGCTGGAACGGATCGGGCAGTTCGAACCAGGTGAACACCATGTTCTTCAGCCCGTAGGAATCCTGCAACGGCGAGGCCGAGGCCAGCAGCCAGCCGGTGACCGGCATCGCGACCATCAAGACGTAAAGAGCCAAATGCGCGCCCCGGGCCATCAATCTCTCGATCCGCGTCGCGGCGTCCGGCGGCTCCGGCACCCGGTTCAGCGCACGCCAGAGGACCCGCACCAGCGCCAGAGAAAAGATCACGAATCCCCAACTCTTGTGGGTCTGGTAAAGTTCGAACTTCTCGTAAACATCCGTAACGATCCGCACCATCCGGACCCCGAGCCCCAGTTGGAACAGGATCAGCGCCGCCATCAGCCAGTGAATGAGCCGCGCGGGCCAGCCCCAGCCCTGATCAGAGTTGCCCAATCCCATCCCCCGCCCCGTCTTATTCCGGCGGCATCGCCGTCAGATCGAAGCGCACCGCGACCGCACGCCCGATCTCGACGAAGAGCGCCGAGGGCCCGACCCCCAACCCGAAATCGCGCCGGTCCAGTTCCAAAACCCCTTCCGCCCGGGCCTTTGCACCGTCGATCATCAGGGTGATCTCGGTCCGGACCGCCCTGGTCCGGCCTCGGATCGTCAGATCGCCGATGGCGTGAAACCGGTCACCGCCGAGCGGACTGAGCGACGTTAAGCGATAGGTGACCAGAGGATGCGTGGCCGCGTCGAACCACTCGGCCGAGGTTGCGAAGGCACTCGCCAGATTATCATCGAGATCGATGCTGGCGCTCTCGATCCTGAGCTCCAGTGTCGCGGCCTCGGGCGCTTCCGGGCTGAATAAGCCCTCGCCGTGATAGCGCGCGAAAATGCCTCTCGCCCGTTGGCCGTTCTGGAGATACTCGAACCCAATGCGCGAGCGCTCGGGCACCAGCGCCCATTCCATCGCGACTGCCAGTCCCGGAAACAGCGCCAACACGGCGGCCAGCGCTCCGATCCCCGCCTGCCGCCATACCGCGCCCATACCCGATCCGCCCTATTCTGCTGGACTCATCTCGATATCGATCCGGATCGGAATCTCCGCTCCGATCGCAGGCGCGCCGAAAGTCATACCGAACTCGGTTCGGTCGATCACGCCGGTCACGGTGAAGCCCGCCACGGTGATGTCGGGAAAGAGCGGCGAGGGGCCGAATTGGTTCAGCTTGGCCTCGAGCGTGATCGGCCGCGCAACCCCGATCAGGTTCAGATCCCCGGTGATCTCGGCGGTATCGGCGCCGGTCGGTCGAACCTCGGTCGAGGTGAAGACCATCTCGGGGAAATTCTCACTGTCGAAGAACGCCGCCGAGCGCAATTGGTTGTCCCGGGTCTTGTTGTAGGTATCGACGCTGGCCGTGCGCACGACAAAGCGCACCCGCGTAGCCTCGACATTCGAGGGATCCAGCTCGATATCGGCGTCGAAATCGCGGAACTGGCCGTGGACCGCCGAGAAGCCCAGATGATCGGCGGTGAAGGTCACGAAGGCGTGGCTCTTGTCGACCACATAGACCTCGGCCCGGGAGAGCCCGGGCACCGCGGTCTGCACCAGGACCGCGGCGGCAAAGGCAATCTGGATCAGTCGCATCGAAAGCATCCCTACCGAAGGCCCGCCGGATCAATCCACTTTATGGCGGAAGAGTTAGACTGTCATCCGCACAAGGCCATCCTTGCGCGGGGCAAATTCACGTGAGCGGATGTGACAAGCGGCCTAGCGCGTCGGCACTGGCGGGTCGCTGCGGTAATCGTAGAAGCCCCGGTTGGTCTTGCGGCCAAGCCAACCGGCCTCGACGTATTTTACCAAAAGCGGGCATGGCCGGTATTTGGTGTCGGCCAGGCCCTCGTGCAGCACATTCATGATCGCCAGGCAGACGTCGAGCCCGATGAAATCGGCCAGCTCCAGCGGTCCCATCGGGTGCTTGGTGCCCAGCTTCATCGCCGAGTCGATACCCTGGACCGAACCGACCCCTTCATAGAGCGTATAGATCGCCTCGTTGATCATCGGCAGCAGGATGCGGTTGACGATGAAGGCCGGGAAATCCTCGGAATTGGTGGCGGTCTTGCCCAGATCGGCGACCACCGCCTTCATGGTCTGGAAGGTTTGGTCATCGGTGGCAATGCCGCGGATCAGCTCGACCAGCTCGATCACCGGGACCGGGTTCATGAAGTGGAAGCCCATGAAGCGTTCCGGCCGGTCCGTGGCGCTGGCCAGCCGGGTGATCGAGATCGACGAGGTGTTCGAGGTCAGAAGCGTCTTCTCGCCCAGATGAGGCGCAAGTTCGGCGAAGATCTTGTGCTTGATCGCCTCGTCTTCGGTCGCCGCCTCGATGATCAGGTCCGAGTGACCGAGCGCGCTGAGATCCAGGGTCGGCGTAATCCGGGCGAGCGACGCGTCACGCTCGTCCGCGCCCAGCTGACCCTTCTCGACCAGACGGCCGTAGCCCCAGGCGATCTTCTCCATCGCCGCGTCGAGCTGGTCCTGGTCGATGTCGTTCAGCTGGACCTGGTAGCCCGCCTGGGCGAAGACCTGGGCAATGCCTGCGCCCATCTGCCCGGCGCCGACGACGCCCACCGTGCGGATCTGCATGCCTTGGTAACCCCTGATTCCCCGACCGAATGAACGACCGCGCAGATTCTTATGCTGCGCTGCAACACGCGAGTATGACGCCCGCGTGACGTATTGCAAGCGGGGGCGTGAAAAATCAGGGTAATATTATTGCGCACTTGCGTCGTGCTAGATTGCGGTGGATCGACTGGACTTTGCCAGCCTGTACAACCATGCAGAACGACGCAGAACCACAAGGAGCAGCGCGTGTCCGACGCCGATAGATCCCCGAGCCTCGCCGTCCTGATCGACGCCGACAACACTTCCGCCCGCTATGCCCGGGCGATCTTCGAGGAAATCGCCAAGCTCGGCGAGGCGAACGTACGCCGGATCTACGGCGATTTCTCGTCGGCGCGGATGAAAGGCTGGCGCGATGTGATGCAGACGCTGGCCATTGTGCCCGAGCAGCAGTTCAACTACACCACCGGCAAGAACGCTGCCGACATCACGCTCGTGATCGACGCCATGGACCTGATGCATCGCGGCCATCTCGACGGGTTCTGCCTGGTCAGCTCCGACAGCGACTTCACCCGGCTCGCCTCGCGGCTGCGCGAGGAGGGCGCCGCGGTCTACGGCTTCGGGGCGAAGAAGACGCCCGAGGCCTTCCGCAACGCCTGCTCGCGCTTCATCTATATCGAGAACCTCGTGGAGGCCGTGGAGGAGGCGGAGACCGCTGGCAAGGCCGGACCGTCAAAGCGGGGCGCGTCGAAGAAGGAGCCGCCGTCCAAGGCGGTACCGCTGATCCGCAAGGCGATGGAGCAGGCTTGGGACGCCGAGGACTGGGTCGACCTCGGCGTCGTCGGCCACCGGCTGAACCACCTCGCCCCGGATTTCGACCCGCGCACCTATGGCTGCGACAAGCTCGTCACCGTGGTCGAGAAAACCGGCAAGTTCGCCATCGAGCGCCTGCCCGGCCGCGGCGTGCGCATCCGACGCAAGTGAGGCGGCAAGCTCTTGGATCGGACTCGCCGTAATTACGGCCGTCATTCCCGCGAAGGCGGGAAGCTCTCGGGGTTGTCATGAGATCCCCGCCTGCGCGGGGATGACTGAAAGGTCAGATCACGGGCTCGCGGTAAGAGGTGCTAAAATAACGAACGGCCCGCGCCGGGGCGCGGGCCGTCTGCATCCGCAGAAAAAAAACACCGTCAGTCGAGCGCTGCCTCGAGTTCGGGCAGCGCCTGGAACAGGTCCGCCACCAGGCCGTAATCGGCGACCTGGAAGATCGGCGCCTCGTCGTCCTTGTTGATGGCAACGATGACCTTCGAGTCCTTCATGCCCGCCAGGTGCTGGATCGCGCCCGAAATGCCGACGGCGATATAGAGGTCTGGCGCCACCACCTTGCCGGTCTGGCCCACCTGCCAATCGTTCGGCGCGTAGCCCGAGTCGACCGCCGCGCGGCTCGCACCGGTGGCGGCGCCCAGTTTGTTGGCGACCTGCTCGATCAGGGCGAAGTTCTCCTTCGAGGCCATGCCGCGCCCGCCGGAGATCACGATCTTGGCCGAGGTCAATTCCGGCCGGTCGCCGCCGACCGTCTTGTCCTCGACCCATTCGCTCAAGCCCGGGTTGTCGCCGGCCGCGATATTCTCGACCGGCGCCGGGCCACCCTCGCCCGCCGCGTCGAAGGTGGCGGTTCGGATCGTGACGACCTTGACCGGATCGCTGGACTTCACCGTCGCGATCGCGTTGCCCGCATAGATCGGGCGGATATAGGTGTCGCCGTCCACGATCTCTTGGACATCCGAGATCACCATCACGTCCAGCAGAGCCGCGGCGCGGGGCATGATGTTCTTGGCATCGGTCGTGGCCGGGGCCAGGATGTGCGAGTAATCGCCCGCCAGGCTCGCGATCAGCGCCGCCGCCGGCTCGGCCAGACGATGGCCGTAGATCCCATCCTCGGCACATAGCACCTTGGCGACCCCGTCGATCTTCGCCGCGGCCTGGGCCGCGTCCGCCGCCCGGGCGCCGCAGCAGAGAAGCGTCGGCGCGCCCAGGCCCGCCGCCGCGGTCACAGCCTTCGCGGTCGAGTCGAGCTGCAGCTCGCCATCGGTCACTTCGGCAACAAGAAGAACCGCCATCTCAGAGCACTCCCGCTTCGTTTTTCAGCTTGTCGACCAGTTCGGCGACTGAGGCGACCTTGACGCCGGCCTTGCGCGCCGGGGGCTCGGTCACCGAGACGATCGCCAGACGCGCGCCCGCATCGACCCCGTAATCGGCGGGGGTCTTGATGTCCAAGGGCTTCTTCTTGGCCTTCATGATGTTCGGCAGCGAGGCGTAGCGCGGCTCGTTCAGGCGCAGGTCCACGGTCACGATGGTCGGCATCTTGACCTTGATCACCTGCAGACCGCCATCGACCTCGCGGGTTACCTTCGCGCTGTCGCCCTCGATCTCCAAACCGGAGGCAAACGTCGCCTGGCTCCAGCCCATCAGGGCCGCCAGCATCTGGCCGGTGGCGTTCATGTCGTTGTCGATGGCCTGCTTGCCGCAGATCACCAGGCCCGGCTGCTCCTCGTCGATCACCGCCTTCAGAAGCATGGCGACCGCCAATGGCTCGATGTCGGTGTCAACCGTCTCGGCCGCCTCGATCAGGATGGCGCGGTCCGCGCCCATGGCCAGCGCCGTCCTCAGAGTTTCCTGCGACTGCTTCACGCCGACGGATACGGCGATGATCTCGTCCGCCTGGCCCGCTTCCTTCAGGCGGATCGCCTGCTCGACCGCGATCTCGTCAAACGGGTTCATCGACATCTTTACATTGGCGAGATCGACGCCCGTATTGTCCGCCTTCACACGGACCTTGACGTTGTAGTCGATCACGCGCTTGACCGGCACCAGCACCTTCATCGCGGCGTCTCCTCGGTTAGCGGCTTACCTCCGGCGGCGCCGGAGCGGAAATCTTCGGCAGGACTGCCCCCGGCCCGAGACTTAGCCCCCCGGCACGGGAAAACCTGTAGAAAAAACGACGGGGCATTCCAGGGAATCGCCACATCGCCCTCTCGCGGCCCCGATTATGGGGCCAGCGCATCTGGGTCAAGCGGATGGGGTGTCGCGGGGCGGCCAGCGGCGCATCGTTTCCAGCGCGTCGGAGATCTTTTGCTGCCAGCGCGGATCGGTCTCGCTGAAGAAGGCTTGCTCCATCACGCTGACCAGTTTCGGGCGGCGATACCAGTCTACCATCGACACCTTGTGCTCTCCGGGTGCTGTCTCCCAGAATGCATTGATCAGCCCTCCGTCCGCGTCCAGGCCACCGATGATATCAAGATCTGATGCGATCGCGCGCGCGAGCGTTTTCGGATCAGCCCGGTCACCCCGGTCAAGCAAGGCAGGCAAATCGCCATGGGCGTTCGCGACCATGCAGAAGAGCGTTCCAATGCCATCAGATTCAAGAACACCCGCAATCGTCGCATCAAGCAGCTGAGCGAAGAACGCCTCGACCGCCGCAACTTCCCCGTCTGTCCAATCTTGCGGATAGCCAGACTGCGCAAGGCAATTCAGGCTGCATTCCATCCCGGCGGCGTGGGGGGACTCGCCTTCCGCGAGGAGTTCGATGACCCGCGGTAGGATGTAGCGGATTTCGTGGCGTAAGAACCGTCCGGTCTCTGATAGGAAATGATCGGTATCGGACCGGTTCAACTCGCGCAGCGGCACGGTTTCCAGCCGCGCCCAATATTCGCGCCCAAGATCCAGATCATCGCCCGACCATTTCTCGGGCCGGGCGGTTTCGAAGGTGCGATAGGCGTCCTCGACGGCGGCGCGCAGGGCCGCGAGCTTCGATTCAGCGCCCATCCATGGCCCTAATTCCTCCGCACCAGGCAGGCCCCGCCCGCGGCGCGCAGGCGGGCGCAGATCCGGTTCGCGGCGCGGCGGCTCGGCGCGCCCACCTGGGCCGACCAGATACGCTTACGCCCCAGCCCCGCGCGGGCGCGCACCAACATCGGCTCGGCATCGCTCAGAATCCGGGAATAGCGCCGCTGCGCCCGGCTGAACTGCCTCAGCGCCACCGATTGGCGCCGGTTGCCGCCCACCTGCACGCCCCAAGGCTGCCACTCGGCGCCGGCGTATAGCACCGAGCGCGTCTTCATCACCGGCAGCCGCCGGCAGGCGGCCTCGAACGGCAGGGCCTCGTCCAGGGGCCGGGGTTCGACTTCGCGGCCGGGATCGCGGAACCACTTGGCCGGCCGGAAGGTGATCGAATGCACGTAGCCCAGCGTCTCGCCCGGCAAGCCGCGCTTGCCGTCGAGCCAGGCCGCGACCCGTTGGGACCCACTGTTATAGGCCGCCGCCGCCAGGCCCAGATTGCCGAACTTCGCGCGCAGATCCGCCAGCAGCGCCGCCGAGGCGGGCAGCGCCTGCTCCGGATCGAACGGATCCGCCAGCCCGCGCAGCTTCGCGGTGCCGGGCATGAATTGCGCGATGCCCTGGGCGCCTTTGTAAGAAACCGCGCGGAGATCGAACCGGCTCTCCTTCCAGATCAGCCGGGTGAAAAACTCGGGAGGCAGGCCGTGGCGAGCCGCCGCGTCCTTGATCAGAAAACAGATTCGCGCGGTCGGACGCTCCGCCGCCGCGGGCCGCCAGGGATCGCCGTAGCCGCTGTTTCGCTCCGCAACGGCGCCAGGCGCGCCGAACATCAGAAAAATGCCTGCGAGAACAGCAGGATAAAATTGACGGCACCAGATCATGACCAATACTCCACGATTGCCACAGCACGGGTTACGCGGTCAACAAGATCGGAGTTTACACTAATTTTTGGTAAATTTCAGCGCGTCTGGGCGCTTACCGGTTTGCCCCCGGCACCCACAGCACGTCGTCCTTGCCGTTCCCGTTCGCCACACGCGACGCGACGAAACACCAATCGGAGAGCCGGTTAATGTATTTGATGGCCGCCGGGTTCACCTCTTCCTCTCCGGCCAGCTCCACCGTCAGCCGCTCGGCCCTGCGGCTGACCGTGCGCGCCAGGTGCAAATGTGCCGCCAACTCCGACCCGCCCGGCAAGATGAAACTGCGCAACGGCTCCAGGTCACCGTTCATCGCGTCGATCTCGGCCTCGAGCCGGGCGACCTGAGCATCGGTCATGCGCAGCGGCGGATATTCCGCCTCCGCGTCCTTGGCCATGTCGGGCCGGCAGAGATCGGCGCCCAGATCGAAGAGGTCGTTCTGGATGCGCGCCAACGCCTCCTCCATCCCGCCCGTGGCGTGGAGCCGCGCGAGGCCGATCGTGGCGTTGGCCTCGTCGACTGTCCCATAGGCCGCAACGCGCAGGCTGTGTTTCGGCACCCGGGTGCCGTTGCCAAGCGCGGTCTCTCCCGCGTCGCCGGTGCGCGTGTAGATTTTGTTCAGCACGACCATGGCGCCACTCCGCTCCTACCCCTTTCCGATGGCCCAGACGGTCAGCATGATCAGCACGACCGCGACGAACTGGGCGACGATCCGGTAGCGCATCAGCCGGTTCGAGAACCGCGCGCCCTCGACGCCCTCGCGCGACTTCGAGCCGAAACCGCCGATTCCGACCGCCAGCACCGCCAGGGTCACGATGCATGCGATGGCCGCCAGATAGAAAAGAAATCCCGACATGCGTGTTCCCGTTCAACCCCGGATCAGCAGCCGGTCCAGCCAGCGCGTGGGCAGGACCCGCTTCAGCGTTCCCATCATATACGTCGGCGTGGTCACATAATAGCGGGCGCGAGGCCTCGAATGCTCGAGCGCGTGGATCATTTTCGCGGAGGTCGCCTCACAGCTCAGCTCGAACGCATCGGGCGGCGGATCCGGGTCGTAGAGCCGCTTCTCGACCACGTTCGCATAGGTGTCGGCCCAGGCGGAGTCCCGGGGCTTGATCCAACGCTCATAATGCGCCCGTGCATTTTCGCGGATCTTGGTGCGGATCGGCCCGGGCTCGAGCAGGATCAGATGGATGCCCGTGCCCGCCAACTCCAGCCGCAATGTGTCAGAATACCCCTCGACCGCGTGTTTGGTCGAGACATAGGCCGCCCGGAACCTGAGCGCGATGAAGCCCAGCACCGAGGAATTCATCACGATCCGCCCATGGCCTTGGGCGCGCATCACCGGGATCGCCAGGCGGGTCAGACTGTGCCAGCCGAAGAAATTCGCCTCGAAGATTTGGCGCAGCGCGTCCGTTGGCAGGTCCTCGGCCGCCCCCGGCATCGCATAGGCGCCGTTGTTGAAAAGCGCATCAAGGCGCCCGCCGGTATGCTCCAGCGCTTGGGTAAAGCCCGCCTCGATGCTCGCCTGGTCCTCATAGTCCAATCGGAAGCTGGTCAGCCCCTCGTCCCTGAGCCGCGCGCAATCGGCCTCTTTGCGGCAGGTCGCCAGCACCTGCCAGCCACGTTCATGCAGGGCGTGGGCCAAGTGGTGACCGATGCCGCTGGAACAACCGGTGATCAAGATACTACGCCTAGCCGCCGTCACTCGGCCGCCTCCCCGCCGCAGACCGGGCATCCTGCGCGCTTCTTGACCCGGATGATCCGGGTCTCGGCCTGCAAGGCGTCGTAGAGCATCAGCTTGCCATCCAGCGGCGCGCCCGCACCCGTGATCAGCTTGACCGCCTCGACTGCCTGCATGGCCCCGATCACGCCGGCCATGGCGCCCAGAACGCCCGCCTCGGCACAGGCCGGGACCAGCCCGGGCGCTGGGGATTCCGGGAAGACACAGGCATAGCAGGGTCCGCCTGCCCAGGCCCGGAAAACGCTGATCTGCCCCTCCCACCGGCCGATCGCGGCGAAGACCAAGGGTTTTTGCATCCGCGCCGCCGCGCGGTTGACCAGATAGCGCGTATCGAAATTGTCCGAGCCGTCGAGCACCAGATCATAGGCACCGATCAATGCCAGAGCATTCGTCTCGTCCAGCCTCTCGGCATGCGGCTCGAGCGTGACATTCGGGTTGATCCGGGCGACCGCGCTGTCCGCGCTCTGGACTTTCGGCACGCCCACATCGCCGGTCCCGTGCAGCACCTGGCGCTGCAGGTTCGAGAGCGAGACGGCGTCATCGTCCACCACACCGATCGTGCCGACGCCCGCCGCCGCCAGATAGAGAATCGCGGGCGAACCCAAGCCGCCGGCGCCAATCACCAGGACGCGCGCGGCCTTCAGCCGCTGCTGACCGGGGCCGCCGATCTCGTGCAGGACGATGTGGCGGGCATAGCGTTCGAGTTCTTCGTCCGAGAAAGCCATCACACACCATCGAAGAGCGGTGTGGAAAGATAGCGCTCGGCGAAGCTCGGCAAAATCGTCACGATCCGCTTGCCTGCCAGCGCCTTACGCTCGGCGACCTCGACCGCCGCCGCCACCGCCGCGCCCGAGGAGATGCCGCAAGGAATGCCCTCGATCCGCGCCAATTGCCGGGCCGTCTCGAACGAGGTTTCGTTGCCGATGGTCAAGACCTCGTCGAACAGCGAGCAATCCAGAATCGGCGGAATGAAATCGGCGCCGATGCCCTGGATTTTGTGTGGCCCCGGCTCGCCGCCCGAGAGCACCGGGCTGTCCTCGGGCTCGACGGCCACGATGTGGACATCCGGCTTGCGGTCCTTCAGCACGCTGCCGACGCCTGTGATGGTGCCCCCCGTTCCAACTCCGGCGACGAAGACGTCGATCTGGCCGTCTGTGTCGATCCAGATCTCCTCGGCAGTGGTCTCGGCATGGACCTTCGGATTGGCGGGATTCTCGAATTGCTGGGGGATCACCGCGCCGGGGATCTGGGCTGCCAATTGCTCGGCCCGGGCGATAGCCCCCTCGATCCGTTGCTCGGCTGGAGTCAGTTCCAGCCGCGCGCCCAGAAGCGCCAGCATCTTACGCCGTTCGACCGACATCGAATCCGGCATGCACAGGATCACGCTGTAACCGCGTGCCGCCCCGGCGAAGGCCAGCGCGATCCCGGTGTTGCCCGAGGTCGCCTCGATCAGCGTGCCGCCGGGTTTGATTCGGCCCTGCGCCTCCAGCGCGTCGATCATCGCCACCCCGATCCGGTCCTTGACGCTGGAGGCGGGGTTGAAGAATTCCAGCTTGCCGCAAATCTCGGCCGCCAGGCCCAATTCCTCCTGCAGCCGGGCAAAGCGCACCAGCGGCGTCGAGCCCATGCACTCGGTAATGTTCCCGTAGATCCGCCCGCGCGGACATGGCTTATACATCATGCCCCCCAGCCACCCGTCAGATGCTGAAATCTGGCTTCATCTTGCCGCCATGGGCGATCCCCAACTCGCGTGCCTGGCGGCAAAGATCCTCCATCGAAATCTGATCGAGGCGCTCCAGGATCGCATCGCGGGTCTCGGACCAGAGTGGCGCGACGACTTTCTCACCCAGCTCCGCCTGGCTGACCGGCTCGCTGTCCTCGGCCGCCGCATCGACCTTGTCGACCACGCGGACCACGTCGCCGACCGTGATGCGGCGCCGCTCGCGCGCCAGCGTGTAGCCACCCTTTGGGCCGCGAACGCCTTTCAAAACACCATGATGCACGAGTTGCTGCATGACCTGCTCGAGGTAACGCTGAGGAATGCCCTGGCGCGCGGTGATGTCCTTCGACTGCACCGGGTCGGGCCGCGCGTTGTAGGCCACGTCCAGCACCGCCTCCAGCGCCAGCATGGTCTTGCGAGACAATCTCAGCATTAGGTCGTATCCTCCCGGTTTATCCGGATTATTTTATGATGCGCCGGTCGAGCCAAAGCCCCCGCTGCTGCGCGCGGTCTCGGGCAGGCTGGCGACCTCTGTGAGCTGCGCCTGGACCACCGGGGCGATCAACATCTGGGCAATTCGGGTGCCGTGCCGGATGATGTAGGTCTCGGGGCCGAGGTTGATCATCAGCACCATGACCTCGCCGCGATAGTCGGCGTCGATCGTACCCGGCGCGTTTGTCAGTGTGATCCCGTGGCGCGCCGCGAGGCCCGAACGCGGACGGACCTGGCCCTCGAAACCCTCCGGGATCGCCACCGCCAGTCCGGTCGGCACCAAGGCGCGGCCGAGGCTCGGCAGCTTGATCCCGTCGGCGCGGTCGTCCGAATGGAGCGAAGCGCGCAGGTCCATCCCCGCCGCACCTTCGGTCTCGTAGGCAGGCAAGGGCAGGGCCGGATCGAAATGCGCGAGCGTGCTGACCTGGACCACCGGCTGGCTCATGCCACGCCCTCATCGGCCAGCGCCTCGGCGATGCGCTGCGCCAGCAGGCGGGCGACCTCGGTCTTGGGCGCGCGCGGCCAGGTCTCCGCGCCATCGGCGGTCACCAGGGTCACGGCGTTCTCGGCGCCGCCCATGATCCCGGTCCCGGGGCTCACATCGTTGGCGAGTATCCAGTCGCAGCCCTTGCGCGCGCGCTTGGCAGTGGCATTGGCAACCACGTCGTCGGTCTCGGCGGCAAACCCCACCACAAGGGCCGGGCGTTTGCCCGGGGGCAGTTGCGCGACCGTCTTCAGGATGTCCGGGTTCTCGGCCATCTCCAGCGGCGGGCATTTGCCGCTCTCGTCCTTCTTGATCTTGCTGTCGGACGCACCGACGACCCGCCAATCGGCGACGGCCGCCGCGAAGACCGCGGCCTGGGCCGGCAGTGCCGCCTGAACCGCCTCCATCATCTCGCTGGCGGATTCGACCTCGACGATCTGGGGCCCCTGCGGCCTAGGCGCTGTCGCCGGTCCGGTCACCATCACGACCTCGGCACCCAGATCGTGTAGCGCCTTGGCGATGGCGGACCCTTGCGCGCCCGAAGACCGGTTAGCGATGTAGCGCACCGGATCGATCGGCTCATGGGTCGGGCCCGAGGTCACGATGACCCGCTTGCCGGCCACCGGGCCGTCGCCGGATATCCGCGCCGCGATCGCGGCCAGAATCTCCTCGGGCTCGGCCATTCGGCCCGGCCCGTATTCGCCGCAGGCCATGTCGCCGTCATTGGGGCCGATCACGGCCACGCCGTCCTCCATCAGCGTTGCCAGATTGCGCCGTGTTGCAGCATGTTCCCACATGCGCACGTTCATCGCGGGCGCGATCAGGACGGGCGTGTCGGTCGCCATCAGCAAGGTCGAGGCCAGGTCGTCCGCATGGCCGCCAGCCGTTTTTGCCATCAGATCCGCCGTTGCGGGGGCCACCACCACCAGATCCGCGATACGGCTGAGTTGGATATGCCCCATCTCGGCCTCGTCGGTCAGATCGAAAAGCTCGGTATAGACCCGCTCGGCCGCCAGCGAGGCGACTGCCAGCGGCGTCACGAACTCGCCCGCCGCCCGGGTCATCACGGGCGTCACCACACCGCCTGCCTTACGGATCAGCCGGATCAGTTCTAGGCATTTATAGGCGGCGATGCCGCCGCCGATGATCAGCAATACCCGCTTTCCCTGCACCGGACTCTCCCGCTTCGGTCAGTCAGCCGGGAAACAGCACAAATCCCAGCACCACACTGTAATATCGTGACTGGCGCTGGTTTAACAAGTGGTTGGCGTGGAATCATCGCCGATCCAATTCTCGGGCTCGCGGTCAACTTCCCCGGACAAGGTTCGGGACCGCGCGGCTTCGGGGACGATCAAGGCCCCGGCGAAAAGCCAGGGCATCGGGCAATTTCAGGAAAGCTCGATCACCGTGATCTCGGGCGGCATCCCAAAGCGTACCGGTAGGTTCGAACAGCCAAGCCCGCCCGAGACAACGAGATCGCGCCGGCCTTCGCGCACATGTCCATAAGCATAGCGGTTGCCGAACCGCGAGGGGACGATGGGCGAATAGCCGAAGAGCCGCACTTGCCCGCCATGGGTATGGCCACTGAGCGTCAGCGCGATCCGGTCTGGAACCCGAGGGAAGATATCCGGCTCGTGCGCAAGCAGGATCGCGGGCTCACTGCCCGAGACCTGTGCGAGCGTCCCATTCAGATCGTCGACCCCCCGGCGAAAGAAGGCGAGTTGATCACCCAGCCCCAACAGCCAGAAAGGTGCCGGTCCGCCCGTGATGCGGAGCGCCCGGTTCTCCAGTACCGCCAGGCCGGCCGCCGCGAAGGCGCGGTGCGTCTCGGTCGGTCCCGCCCCGCGGCGGCGGGCGACCGGATCGTCCCACCAATCGTGATTTCCGAGCACCGCATGGACGCCAAGCGGCGCGCGCAACCCTGACAGCACGCGCGCGATCGCATCGATCGGCACATGACGCACTACGAAGGGATGGCTGGCGCGGTAATCGCCCAGCAATACGATCATATCGGCCGATAAGCGGTTGGCCCGCGCGACAATTGCTTTCAGCCGATCAAGCGGCATCCAAGGCTCGCACAAATGGGGATCGGAGATTGCCGCGATGCGAAGGCGAACCCCCCGGGGCCAAAGCGGCGGTTGGACCCGATGCGTAGCGACCGCCAGCCTGACGCTCGGTTCGATCCCGAACGCATAGGCCGGGCTCAGGACGCCGAGCCCAAGGACAAGTTTCAGGAAGTGCCGCCGCGACATAAACATGACGGCGAGGATCACGGTCCAGCGCGTGAGCTTTTGGGCGCGCCCGTGCAGATTTCTCAAAGGATTTGCAGAATTCCCGCGACCGCTGCCACGCCGGCCACAAGGCCACCCAGGAACCAGGCCCAGCGGCGAGGACCTCGCGCCTCCTCGGGTTCGACCGGCAGGCTGCGGCGGATGCGCGCCTCTTCGGCCAGCATGACCAGCTCCTGCGCCAGGTCAGGCAGGCGCGGACCCATGCGCGTCAGCACCCGCGCCGTACTGGCAATATCACGCGCAACCTGCGCCGGACCCAGATTCTCGCGGATCCAGCCCTCGACCACGGGCTTGGCCGCCTCCCAGATGTTGGAATGGGGATCGATCGAGCGGGCCACCCCCTCGGCCACAACCATGGTCCGCTGTAGCAGGATCAGCTCGGTCCGGGTTTCCATGCCGAACCGCTCGGAGGTCTCGAGCAGATAGCCCAAGAGCCGCGCGATCGAGATCGACGAGACGTCCTGCCCGTGGATCGGCTCGGCGATTGCCCTCAAAGCCTGGGCGAAATCTTCCACACTCCGGTCGGCCGGCACATAACCCGCCTCGAAATGCACTTCCGCCCCGCGCCGGTAATCCCGGCTGATGAAGCCAAAGAGGATCTCGGCATAGTGGCGCCTGGTAATCGGGTCGAGCCGCCCCATGATGCCGAAATCCAGCATGATCAGCGTGCCGTCCTCGGCGACGCGCAGGTTCCCCTGATGCATGTCAGCATGAAAATAGCCGTCGCGCAGCGCATGGTTCAGGAAGGTGCGGATCAGCCGCGTGGCGATCTCGGATAGGTCGTGCCCAGCGGCAGCCAGCGGCTCGGGCTCGACGGGCGAGCCCTCGACCCATTCCAGCGTCAGCACACGGCGCCCGGTGCCCGCCCACTGTACCTCGGGCACTTTCAGCCGGTCATCCTCGCGCGCGTTGTCGCGGTATTCGCTGGCGGCGGCCGCTTCCAGCCGCAGGTCCAACTCGGTATTCACGACGCCTTCGAAATGCGCGACGACCGCGTTGGGCCTTAGCCGCCGCGAGCCGGGCACGATGCGCTCGACCAGCGCGGCGATTAGGTAGAAGGCACCGATGTCGGCACGGAATTGGCGCCGGACCCCGGGCCGCAGCACCTTGACCGCGACCTTACGCCCGGTCGGCTTCCAGATCGCCGGATGCACTTGCGCAATCGACGCGGCTGCCACCGGTTCTTCCAGATCGCCGATCAGGTCCCAGGCTTGCTTACCGAGCGCGTCCTCGATCACCCGGCGCGCCTCGGCGGTCGGGAACGGGGTCAGGCGGTCCTGAAGGAAGCGGAGCTGGGCGTGGAGCTCCTCTCCCGTCACGTCGGGCCGGGTTGAGAGCACTTGGCCGAATTTCACATAAGCCGGCCCCATCGCCTGCAGCGCCCGGGGAAGCGGTGGCAGGTCCGGGTTGCCCCGGCGCCCGAACATACCGAACGGCCAGGCAAGGGCGCGCAGTGCAAAGCGTGGCCAGCCCCGGATCTCGAGCGCATCCAGGATCGCCCGCATGGCGCCGGTGCGCTCGAACGTGGCACCGGTGCGCAGAAGCCGCCAGAGGTGAGAGGGGATACGGATCATTGACGCTAGAGCCGCCATCCGGAATGCAGCGCGGCAACACCCATGGTCAGGTCGCGGTATTTAACCTGCCCGAACCCTGCCTCGCGGATCATCGCGGCGAACCGCTCCTGGTCCGGGAACCGCCGGATCGACTCGACAAGATACTGATAGCTGTCGCGGTCGCCCGTCACGGCGCGTCCAAGCGGCGGGATGACGTTGAACGAATATCGGTCATAGATCCGCGCAAGGCCTGGATTGGTGACCCGGCTGAATTCCAGGCACAGGAACCGCCCACCCGGTTTCAGCACCCGATAGGCCTCGGCCAGCGCATCCTCGATGCGGGTCACGTTGCGGATGCCGAAGGCAATCGTATAGGCGCCGAAGCTGCGGTCGGCGAAGGGAAGCGCCATCGCATCGCCGCAGACCCACTCGATCCCAGCGACCCCCTGCTTCTCGGCCCGCCGGGCGCCCTCGTCCAGCATCGCCTGGGTCATGTCGCAGACCGTGACCTGGCCCTGCCCCTTCAGGCGGCGCAAGAACCGGAACGCGATATCCCCGGTGCCGCCGGCCACATCCAGCAGATGCATCCCGGGCCGGGGCGCCAGCCAGTCGATCATCGCGTCTTTCCAAAGCCGGTGGACTCCCCCCGACATCAGATCGTTCATCAGGTCATAGCGCGCGGCGAC
>Ga0224508_10000258_pt1 | contig 54620 bp, 47 predicted proteins | sample SF_Jan12_sed_USG_4_FD_170157 | JGI IMG/M metagenome (GOLD analysis project Ga0224508, IMG submission 170157) | Sediment microbial communities from San Francisco Bay, California, United States - SF_Jan12_sed_USGS_21 | ecosystem: Environmental > Aquatic > Marine > Sediment | place: USA... | reverse complement strand
TTTAGGTAAGATGGGAATACGACGATATTGCCGTCTTCAGGGTACGAGTCCCATGAGTTGTCTTCCAGATACAGATTGCCAAACTCGCCGTGTCCACCAGCAAGAAATTCCATATAGGGACCGTAGAAACGCGTTACGCCGTTAAGCAATCCGTCTTTTCTGTCTTTGTCCGAACGACTCGACTCGCCCGCTTGTATATAATAAACCCCGGACCAGGAACAATTACCGTGAATATGCGTTTCATGGAAACCAAAGGCGTTACTGATCTGAAACCAGACACCGGTTAATGCGACGTCTATTCCCTGGGAATTCTTCCAGTAAGGTCCATTTACGTTCGCGGCGAGTTCAAACACCGAATCCATTATGAATTTAATTACTTTCGCGAATACAGGATTATCTTTGTATAAAACATAAAGGTTATCCTGGCTGGCGTATAACGGACTTTTCGTTTTTGCGTGTTTGTTCCTGTGACCGTAGAGTAGCTTTAGTAAATCTGATCCTATTGACGAATGCTCGTCATTCTTGCGCACAAGTATGGGCGTCGGCCACAGATGTTTGATGTTTGGCTTTGACGGTTTCTCAGCCATCGATGGAACAGAGCATCCAGGGGTTTATGTTTGCAGCCCGGCTTTGTCTTTTCAAGAGCACGTTGTCTAAGACGTTGTGTTGTTACCCGCCGTATTTAACGCCTTATGCATGCGACGAATTAAATCAATCACATCATTTTTATCGGTATTGGCGATAGGGATAATTTTGATAAATAAGTTGTCACCCGATTCCGTAACACTGATTTCAACGCGGTTTTTTGGTTTCTTGAAGATTGATGCAATTTTTTGCCCAGCACCTGAATTTACCCAGTATTTGTGCGGTATAACCGTAAACCGGCCTTTGCGGCGGTTTTTGTTTTGTATGTGAGCGCCACTCTGTTCAATGCTTTGTTCTATTTTTGGCCAGGCATTTTCCTTGCTATCGTTTATGCGTAATCGGGGTGCGCCATTGTCGCCGGTTTCGATAGAGGCGTAACCACTACTAATTTCAGACAAGTCGGACAAACCTGACGCGCCGCCGGAACCTTGTTTTTTGAATTTTTGGTAGGCTTCAAATTCCGCCTGCTCGTCCCCGCTTTCCCGTTTCCATTTTTCAAATTCCTCAAAGTCTTTCCATTTTTTAAATTTTTGCTCGGTTGTTTGTGTATCGTTAATCGGTTCGCCCGATGCAGTAGGAATTGATGTGCTGGGATTTGACGGTATTGCGGTTAGGTCAGGGGGAATCTCCAGCGGATTAGACGATTTGGCTTGTTTATAGTTAGGCTCTTTTTCCTTGCGCAGTCCGCCACAGCCACTACTCAGCGCCGCGGCGATAAACAATACGCACAGCAAATTCAACCATGACAAACGGACCGACTTGCTTTTAAGATGTATCATTGAAAATCCTGGGTGTTAACAATAATTAGAAACCGGGGTTTGTTATTTGCGACAAGTTATGAATTATATACGGGATAGTTGAATGGCGGTTAAACTGGATTGCTTCCAAAGCGACCTGAATGTGCTTGTGTTAATAGTTCAAATCCCCAGTACCGTGGCGTCACCGGCAGTATTGCCGCGATGCAATCGCTTCGTTGGCCGGTATCAATAGGGGGTATCGTTGGTTCATCGCGTGTCCCGCCTTGTTCGTGTAATACTGGCGGCGCTGCTCGCGGTATCTTTGATGGCCGCGGGGAACGCCTCGGCGGATACTCCGGTGCTGCGTCTCGGCACGACAACCAGCACGGATAACTCAGGGTTGCTGGATGTTTTGTTGCCAGAGTTTAGACAAAGCCACGGCTACAACGTGCACGTGATTGCGGCCGGAACCGGCAAAGTATTAAAACTCGGCAGAAATGGCGACGTGGATGTTGTGCTGGTGCATGCCCCAAAAGCTGAACAAGCATTTGTAGATGCGGGATTTGGTGTCGATCATCGCCGGGTGATGCACAACGATTTCATTATTGTCGGGCCAGCAATCGACCCGGCATCGGTTAGAACCAGCAACGAGATTGAGAACGCGCTGTTGAAAATCGCACGCAATGAAGCGTTGTTCATCTCTCGTGGCGACGAATCGGGAACACATATTAAAGAATTGGGGTTGTGGCGGGCAAACGGGATTCAACCTGCAGGCGCGTGGTATCGGGAAATTGGCCAGGGACAGGGAAAAATGCTGCAAATTGCGAGCGAGTTACAGGCTTATTGTTTAACGGATCGTGGTACTTGGCTCGCCTATCGTGATCGTCTCGATCTTGAAGTGCTGGTCGAAAATGATCCGCTGTTGGATAATCCATACGGCATCATGGCGATTAACCCAGCCAAACAGGCACACGTTAACTATGACGGCGCCAGGGCATTTATCGAGTGGATTACATCGGCCCAGGGTCAAAATTTGATTAAAGAATTTACCCTCGATGGCGAGATGTTGTTCAAGCCACTCGCTGATGGAGTGGTGGAGTAAGGCAGTGCAACCTAAAAAAATTATTTCAGATGTTACCGGCGTAATTCTGGCCGGTGGACGCGCGCAACGCATGGGCGGTGACGACAAGGGTCTGCTGGAATTGGCCGGTAAGCCGATGATTTCATATGTGCTCGAACGGCTCAATCCACAGGTAAGCGCGGTTTTGATAAATGCAAATCGCAATATCGAGCGTTACCGGCAGTTCGATTGGCCGGTTATCTCGGATACAATGACGGGGTTTTTGGGGCCATTGGCGGGCATGTCCGTGGCGATGCAGGCTGCGAATACAAAATACATTATTACCGCGCCATGCGATTCGCCGTTTTTACCGAATGATTATGTGCAACGAATGTTTGATAGTTTGAATAACAATGGAGCTGATGTAGCGGTCGCCACCGACGGTGAGCGCTGGCAACCGGTATTCAGTCTGATCAATATCGGGCTATACGCCGATCTGACGGCGTACTTAGACTCCGGGGAACGTAAAATCGATTTCTGGTTTAAACAACATGCCGTAGCCGAGGTGGATTTTTCCAATCGACCCGAAGCATTTTTCAATATCAATACGCCGCAAGACAGAGCGGACGTCGAAGAAAAGTTGCTGAAAGCTCAATAATGAAACAACCACCCGTACTCGGATTTGCCGCTTACAGCGGCACCGGCAAAACCACATTAATCAGTAAAGTTATTCCTTTGCTGCAAGCAGGAGGTATGCGAGTAGCTGTTATAAAACACGCGCATCATACTTTTGAAATTGATCATCCGGGTAAAGACAGTTACGAGTTACGCAAAGCGGGGGCGGCACAAATGCTGGTGGCGTCGCGCAATCGTTGGGCGTTAGTGGTCGATGAAGAACAGGATGAAGACCCGCGTTTGGACCAGTTGATACCAAGACTGGATACGGATTCTATCGATTTGATTCTAGTGGAGGGTTTTAAACATTCGTCTATTCCCAAAATTGAAATTTATCGTCAATCCTGCCGGCGCCCATTACAGTGTTTAAAAGATGCTTCCATCGTTGCCGTGGCGGCGGATAGTGAACAACCGTCGAATGTGGTCATTCCATGGCTTGATTTGAATAAACCGGAGCAGGCGGCGGCTTTTATCCTGAATGAATTCGTAGTTGACAATGCGCTTAAACTAGCGGCGAATTTGCCCGGATAACCCCTAAATAACAAGATTTTACAAGACGGTAACGCGGTATTGTTGCGTCAACGCTGAATTGTTGCCACAATCTCTTGTCCCTCTGATCAATTAACCCGCGAGGGCGTGTTGGACGTTCATCAAGAAGCAGAACAGTTGCGGCAAGTGCCGATTTTTTCAAAGTTGGATCCTTCCAAGCTTAAATTGCTGGCATTTACCAGCGAAGCAGTTGCGTTTAACGATAACGAATTTTTATTCCACGTAAACGAACCGTCCGATTGCATCTACGTGATTTTGGATGGCAAAGTGGAGATTCTGGCAGAAATGGAAGATGGAACTTCTTTAGCTGTGTTGACCATGAACCAAAATACACTGATTGGTGAGCTTGGTGCATTGCGAAATACACCACGTTCGGCAACGGTGCGCGCCAAAGGCGCGGTGCGTGCACTGCGTATCGGTAACGATATGTTTTTGCAATTGGTCAGCGAGAATTCCAGCGTGGCGTTGGACATTATGCGTCAATTGAGCGATAAACTCGCCAATACCCATTTGCAACTGGAAGATGCACAACGCCGCGTACAACATCTTGAGCATCCGGCAAGTTAAGTCAATTACGTCAATATGATTCGCGGATTGATTTAGAGCATGGATAAAAAACGTTTCATTGAACTGTGGGAACGTTGTGCAAAATCCCGCGTAGACGCCCATGCAATTGATGTTTTTAATCGCCTGCAGGAATTTTACAAGGAAGATCATCGCTTTTATCACACGTCACAACATGTGCAGCATTGTCTTAATCAGGTTGATTTGGCTGAAGACGAGTTAACTGATGCCGATGCCGTTGAACTGGCAATATGGTTTCATGATGTCATTTATGATCCGCAAGCAAGCGACAATGAATGGCAAAGCACCGAGTGGTTCCGGCAATGCGCCGACGGCATTTTATCCAGTGAATTGATAGCGCAGGTTGTTCGTTTGATATTGGTTACGCAGCACAAGAATCCACCAGATAAAGACGATGAAAAGTTTACCGTCGATGTCGATTTGTCGGGTTTTGCTCTGCCATGGGACGAATTCATTGAAGAGAGCGATGCGGTACGTAATGAATTTTCCCACCGATCCGATAAAGATTATGCGCAACGCCAGATACCGTTTTTACAATCATTATTAAATCGCGATTCGATTTATTCCACGACTTTTTTTCAAATGCGCTACGAGAGCATGGCGCGTAAAAATATTACACGCAAGATTCAGATTCTTGAAAACATGCTTAACTAGCATTTGAATCAATGCTTACAGCATAAATCGTTACCGAAACGCTTTTACCCCTTACAGTGACATCACCAATTTGTTGAAAGGAGAAACGGCTTGGCCCGGCTAAATCCCGCGTACGTTGCGAGACTATAATACGGGTTCCGTGCTTTTTGTTGAGTTGCTCCAGACGCGCGGCCAGGTTCACATCGTCGCCATGAATGGTGTAACCCAAACGGTCCGGTGATCCGACCAAACCACCAACGACTGTACCGGTATTAATTCCAATCCTGGCGCGTAGTCGTGTGCCATGACCGAAAGTGCGTTGGGATAATCGCTGTTGAATTTCTATTGCCGCTGCCACCGCATTGTAGGCATGTTCGGAGTGTTCCGTGGGTAGATTAAAACTGGCTAAAATCGCATCACCCTGAAACTGGCAAATCGTTCCGCCGTGGCTTTCGATTGGTTTGGTCGCTTCGGCAAAGTAGTCGTTCAGGGTTTCTATTAATACCTGGGGCGCCAGGCTCTCGCCGATGGCGGTGAACGATTCGATATCAACAAACAGGATGGTGGCTTCGGCCACTTTGCTTTGTCCAGCCTCGGCACGTTGTTCCGAAGTCGCGATTTGCTGCGCTACCGCCGAGGGTACGAAGCGCGACAGGTCTTCCGCGGTGGAATGTTCTATGACCGATCGCACCAACAACCGACGTGCCCGAGCGATAGTCAGAGTCAACACCGCTGTGACAAGTAAAATCGAAATGACCTTATCGAATTCCGCGCCGAGTAATACACTATTGGAAGTCATGTACTCCACATAGTTTTTCGTAATCATGGGGTTGGATGGCTCGATAGAGATAGCGTAGAACACCATCAACAGCCAACCGATAGCAGCGATTATGCCGGCCAGAAGCACATAGCCGGGTTCGAATCGCAATGCACGCAACGCGATAAATATAAACACATATAAAATAGTTGGCGCTTTCAAATAAAACGAGGCGGGTTGCTCGTATTGCAAATGAAAACTCCATATCAAACCCATTAACAAGGCCATATCCACGATGATGGACAATACCAGGAACCAGTGGGGCAGACGCTTGTGCCGCGCCAGGATTAGCCGTACCACGGTAAATACAAAGTAGACACTCAAGGCCCAGGGAACCGGCGCGAAATCTGCTTCTTCAGTGAAAGTTTTTGGCGAAACGGCGTATAAACCAGCGAGGACGGTGAGAATCCCTAATTGAATCCAACCAATCAGTATTTCGCTGGAGTCCTGTTGTTGTTCGATAGTCTGTTGTATACGGGATGGGATCTGTGTATCTGACAGATCGCCTAACAACCACTGATTCAACTTCGCTGTTAATAGACTCACGATGGTGTATGATTATATGTTCGTGCCGGGTTGACCATCATCGCAAATGACTAACTACAATAAATACGGTCAATTTCGAAATACTTGGCGCGCGTAGCCCATCGGACTCAAATTCTTTCCACATCCATTTGTAGATCGTCTGAATTCTAACTCATTGGACACGTTATGACCGATCGCCTCGAAGGTGCCCGTATTCTTATCTATAGCCATGATTCTTTTGGTTTGGGTCACTTGCGTCGTTGTCGCGCAATCGCGCATGCCCTGGTAGATCAATATAAAGGTTTGAGTGCATTAATCCTGTCGGGTTCACCCATTATTGGTAGTTATGACTTTCGTGCACGGGTGGATTTTGTCCGCATTCCAGGTGTAATCAAGCTACACAATGGCGAATACACCTCCCTGGGATTGCACATCGACCTCGATCAAACGCTGACCATGCGTGAGTCCATCATTCGGCATACGGCGGAAACATTCAAACCGGATTTGTTTTTAGTTGACAAAGAGCCGTTGGGTTTGCACGAAGAGGTCGCCGCGACCCTGGCTGTCACGCGCCAGCAAGGCGCGCGTAATATTGTTGGCCTGCGCGACATTATGGACGATGACAGCTCATTGCAGGACGAGTGGCGAAAAAAACAGGTTATGCCTGCGTTGGAAAATCTGTATGACGAAATCTGGATTTACGGTATCGAACAAATGGGTAACCCATTATCCGCGGTAAACGCGTCACCGGTGGTACAAAACAAAAGCGTGTTCACGGGTTATTTGCCACGCACCGTCCCACAAGATGCGGCACTGGCTAATCAGGTTGCAACCCCAAATCCATTTATTCTCGTGACCGTCGGTGGTGGTGGAGATGGTGGCGATATAATCGACTGGGTTTTACGTGCCTATGAGTCGGATAACAGTATTCCCTGCGGTGCGTTAATTGTGCTTGGACCATTCATGCCACCGCAAGAACGCGAAGGTTTTTTACAAAGGGTGGCAAAACTGGACCGTGTACAGGCCATCACGTTTGACAGTCGGATCGAAGTATTGATGGAACGTTCCGCGGGTGTGGTCGCTATGGGTGGTTACAATACGTTTTGCGAAATTTTGTCGCTGAACAAACCGGCCGTGTTGTTGCCACGCACCAAACCACGTAAGGAGCAATACATTCGGGCCCACCGCGCACAAAAACTTGGCTTGGTTAGTGTGTTGGACGTCGATGGTGAGCGACCGGTAAGTAAGATGGTCACCGCGTTGCGCGAATTGCCCGACCAAACTCTGCCGTGTCAGGTTTTGATACCCGGTCTGCTGAATGGATTCGAAGTTATTAACCGGCACGTAAAACAGCAAATTGATCCCGATATGCCGGATATGCCCGTCTGGTCGGCACAAACTGTCTCCGCCATCACCTGAAATCGTTAAATACGCCGTCGTCGGCGTAATAGTTTCTGTATTGAATATCGATTATGACTAAACGCGGGAGCGTTATGTTTTATGTCCAGCATCTGTTAGGCACTGGTCATGTCAGACGCATTGCTTTGATTGCGCGAGCGGTCGCCGCTCAGGGGATAAAAGTTGTAGTCGCCAGCGGCGGATTTCCAGTGAAAAATCTGGATTGGGGTGAAGCGCGTGTTTGGCAATTACCGCCGATTCGTGCGCGCGATTCTGAATTTTCCGCACTTGTCGATGAAAATGGTAACGAGATTGGTGGTGTATTTAAAGAAACACGACGAGATCAATTGCTCGCTTGTTTTAATGAGACCAAACCCGATGTTGTCGTTATAGAGACGTATCCTTTTGGCCGGCGGAAACTGCGTTTTGAGTTGACACCCTTGATAGAAGAAATTCTCCAACGAAAATCTTCGCCCAAATTAGTGTGTTCCGTGCGCGATGTCCTTCAGTTGAAGAATGTGAGACGCAGGCAGGAAACATTACAGATACTAAACGATTACTATGACGCTGTATTGGCGCATGGGGATGCCAGCTTTATAGCGTTGGGCGACTCATTTTCGGAGGCAAATGATATTGGATGTGATGTGGTTTATACGGGTTATGTGGCGGATGAGGCGGAATCTCAGGTTTCCAGGGTTGGCGAAAACGAAATTATTGTTGCGGCTGGTGGTGGCGCGGCGGCCGGAAACCTATATCGCTGCACAGTCGAGGTAAGCCGGGTATGCGAGCATTTGAATAAATCCTGGCGGTTACTTGTCGGTGCTGGAATCCCGGAGGATGAATTTAAGAGTCTCAGCGATCGACAATCGAAAATTCTTAAAGTTGAAAGAAATCGTTTGGATTATCCGGTTCTGCTAAGAAATGCAGCGCTATCAGTATCCCAAGCAGGCTACAACACGGTATTGGACGTATTGCAAAGTGGCGCGAGGGCATTGTTTATTCCATTCGAGGGCAAGGGCGAAACTGAGCAAGTCGTACGTGCTAAACGCTTACATGAATTAGGATATGCAGGTTTGCTAAGAGAATCTGAATTGTCGGTTCAGACATTCGTTCGGGCTGTTGTGGAATCGTTAGATTTACCGAAACCAAAAAACCTCGCAATTGACACCGATGGAATTAATCGAAGCACCGAATTTATCCTGGGTCAATTAACAAATTTCTAAAGTAGGGCGGATAAGACGCGAAGCGACGCCATCCGTCGGACAAAAAGATAGCTCTAATGCTACGTGGTATACAGCAACAACTAAAACGCCGTGTCATCCGGAAGGAGTGTAACGAGCGAAGGATCCAGTCATACTTTAACAAAGCCTGGATTCTTCGCGTTGCTCAGCATGACCTAACTGCCCACTATCGTCATTCTGAAGGAGCGGAAGCGACTGAAGAATCCAGTTGTTAATAAAAGTTAAAACTGAGTGGTTCGCCCTGCGTACCATGTCAACGTTTTTGTATGGAGGGAAAACGCCAAGCGTCGCCATCCGCTGGACAAACAGATCATTTAACACCAATCAACATAAAGCGCGTGTATTTTTTTAGCGGCAGGCTGCCGGCAAACAAAGTCTTTGCCTTAGGCGCCAACTGTTGAAGTTCTTCAACGTTGTTTACACAGTTGATGTGTTCGTCGCAGTCAAAAAAATCATTCGACTGCAACACTATGTGAGTTCCCGAAGGAATTTTCGCGTACCATTTATCAAAATCGGTAATATGCTCGCAACTTGTATTAATGAGCAGATTGTTCGCTGTATTTTCTTCGGGAGGTGGCAACAAAGTTTCGTAATCGATATCAAACATATCCGCCGTGATCGCATTGAAGATTTCGTTTTCAGTAAATCGTTGGTTTAAACAACGGGCAACTAGCTCACAATCCGGATTCAGGTCGACACTGGTAATTGTCTGTAAGGAAAAGCGCTTGTCGTCGAGTAACAGGGCGGAAAGTACACCGTACCAACCGCCGAGAATAACGATATTACCGAAATCTCCGTGAGTGACGTCAGCCAATTGATCGACTAGCCACTTCTTGCTGGTGAGTTGGTTGCGATTAAACGCGTTGCCAAAGTCCGGACGTGGGTGCCGGTTTATAGTATTTAAAATGTCTGGAATCAACGGACTGTCGAAATAAATAGACAAGCCTTCCAGAATGTCGTGATACAGTTCCTTGTCCTGTTCGGTAAATTCCGCCATAAAAATAATTCGGTTTATAGATTCTGTCTGTCCAGGGTAACTTTATGACCCAACATACTGTTCGTTTGTTCCAAGACAAAGACGCAACCGTGTTAGTCGATTTGTGGGGCATTTGCGATCTTACACGGCCCTGGAACGATGCGCATGCGGATATCGTGTTTTGCGTGAAATCACCCGGTTCACGTCTGTTTGTGGCGGAGAATAGCAATGGCGAGATCATTGGCAGCGTGATGGCGGGATATGACGGTCATCGTGGCTGGTTTTACTATCTTGCGGTCGCTCCCGAACATCGACGTCAGGGAATTGGCAAGCAACTACTAACTGTCGCTGAACAATGGTTGAAAGAGCAAGGGGTACCCAAGGCGCAACTGATGATACGCGCGGAGAATGATCAAGCCGTGTCATTTTACGAGTCCGTGGGTTACACCGAGGAAGACCGTATCATTATGTCAAAACGCTTAACTTGATCAGACGTGGTTTCGCCATTGAATCATTACATGCAGCCATGATTATGGCCACCGAGCGTAGTGATAAATCATTACCGGATTTAGTCGATGAATTGCACACACCGGGTGGCATTACTCAACATGGTCTTGAGAGTTTAGATGCACATGACGTTGTGCAAGCATGGCGGGATGCATGTTCTTCCGTGTTGGAACGATTGTCAAAACCTTATTAAGTGCAAACATGAAACACGACGGAGGTTGGAAGCTAAACGCATCGCGATTTATCTTTGATAGCCCCTGGTTTTCCCTTCGTCAGGATGAGATCACCTTGCCCAATGGCGAAGATATTACCTACACCGTGGTCGATCATGCGGGTTACGCCGTCGTGGTACCGCTGCTGGACGACGGACGATTGGTTATGGAGCGTGTGTTTCGTCACCCCGTGCAAAGAACACTGCTGGAATGTCCCATGGGTGGCCTGGATGGCAATACGCCGGAACAGGCGGCACTGCGTGAACTGGAAGAAGAAACCGGTTATCGTGCGCGGTCGCTGCACAAACTCGGACAGTTTTACGGCAGCAGCGGAATCAGCAACGAGCTGTTCCACGTTTTTCTTGCTACCGAACTGACCAATGATGGTGAAATCAACCTCGAAGCCACCGAACAACTGGAAACGGAATTGATTCCGCTACAAACCATTTTGCAAAAAATAGTGACAGGTGAAATTGAAAGCGGCCCATCGTCACTGGCGGTGTTACTCGCAGCGAACCATCTAAACGAAAGCTTCTAACATTTATTACGTATTACCGCCCGGATCATTGGGCGTCAGTGGAATATTTAATTGCTTGATCGATAGATGACCATCGTCGCTGACAAGAAACTGATGGGCGCATTCCCATTGCAGTTTATGCGGTGGTTTGGTTTGCATATCCCAACCGGTCGCTAGACTGAGTGCCGCACGAATGACGCCTTTGTGAGTGAACGCGACAGCGGGTAGCGCACTGTCGATCAAGGTTTTGATCCAAGTGCTTAGCCGGCGTTGCACCAGTCGCGGGCTCTCGCCACCGGGTGGTTGGAAGTCCAGACCATGGCTTTCATTTTCCAGCATGTTCCAACGTGAGTCATTGCGTAAATCGTTTAAACCATACCCTTCCCATTCGCCCCAGCACATTTCCATCAATTCGGGTACAAGCTCAGGTTCGATGACGCCAAGTATTGCGGCGGTTTGATGTGCACGTTGCAATGGGCTACTGAATTTGTTGCATGATTCAAGTTCCTTTGGTAACGATCGGGTTGCGACAGCGGCCCGGCCTGCGTCGCTCAACGGTGTATTGGTATGTCCCTGAATACGCTTCTCGGCATTCCAGTCGGTGGGGCCGTGACGAATAAAGGCAATCCAGGTCATACAAGTTGGCACAGGATATCGTCGAGCCGGATAGCGGCACTTTCAAGACTGTGATGCATAGCGACATTAGTTTTAGCGGCGGTGGACATTTCTTTTACCTTCGTTGGATTGTCGATTAGATCGCGTATCACTTGTGCGAACTCGAGGGGATCTCCCGGTTTAGTTAGCGTTCCTGTAACGCCGTCATCGATGATACTCGAGACACCACCGTAAGCACCTGCTACCACGGGCAAGCCGCAGGCCTGCGCCTCCAGCATCGCCATGCCATAAGCCTCATTTACAGCCGGCCAGACAAATAAGTCGCACGTGGTCAACAAGGGTAACAACACCGAATGTTCCAGCTGTCCAATAAAATGCACGCTGTCTTGTGGGGTACCTGCGAATGCTTGCTCAACGCCGCCCCATGCCTTACCGTCGCCAATCACAATCAGTTGGCAATCTTCGTAGTCGATCTGTTGCATCGCATCCGCGAGTATCTTAAACGATGCCAGTTTATCGCCGGGACGCATCATGGCGACTGTTACCAGCCAAACTTTATTTGGATTCAAATGAAAGTGCCGAGTGATTTCATGTTTACTCGACGGCGCTTCAAAATGAGATTGAATCTCGCCGATATCAATAAAGGGTTTTAAACTATGCAAGCGACCCTGGTCGCTAACCACTTGTTTGATTCCTTCGACGTCTTTGTTATTGAGGTTAATAATTGCATCGGCAAGGTTAATGCAACAACGTGTTTGTTCCAGGCCCTTCACCCAATGACCGCTCACCTGCTTCGCGGCATAAGAAGCCTCGGCGACGACATAAGGAATACCGAGTTGTCGACTCACTCGCGGCCCGATCCAGTCAGGCGCTTTGTGATAAGCATGGTAGGTGAACCAGATATCCGGTGTCGATTTATCGTTTATACGATTCAAATAGTTCATCGCCTCGGATTCGGCTTGTTGTTTGACGGATTCTTGCCTGTCTAAATCACCATCGCCTTCCCAGGCTCTTAAACTCGACGCCAGCTCGACAGTATGATCTTTTGATTCCAGTGCACGCCACAACAAGCGTGCGATGTGACGGTCACCCGACGGTATCACGTGTGTCGGTGCTTTCATTGGAGCGTAAAAAGCGATATGCATTACGCTAAACAGAGTCTACGCTAGCAGTGAATTTTTCCACTAGCGTATCAATGCCTTCATTCATGGAAAACTTTTCGCGCACTATGGCGTAACCTTGTTTAGCGAGTTTTTCACGCTTGTCCGGGTGTGTAATGAGTTCTTGCAAAGCCGTGCCCAATTGTTTGACGTTATCCGGCTCGATTAGAACACCGCTAACGTCGTGTTCAATCAATTCGGGAATGCCTGAGATGGAAGTGGATATGCAGGCCAGCTTTTGACTCTGTGCCTCCATCAAGACGTTGGGCAAACCATCGCGATCACCGTCCACGGTTATACGCGATGGCAGAATAAAAATGTCGGCGTTCCGATAATGTTTCAATACCTCGTTTTGGGGTAACAACCCAAGCCACTGAATCCGCTCTTGCAATTTCAGTTTATCGGCTTGTTGTTTGAGTGATGACAGCATTTCACCATCACCAACCAGCGTGAACCGCCAATGAATATTGTGCGGAAGTCCGTTCAGTGCATTAAGCAAAATATCGTAGCCTTTTTTCGGTACCGCGCGACCCACGGACAGGATCCGAACGGGGTTTTTTGCATCCTGTCCATCGCGTCGCGATGGTGTTTTATCAGGTCGCGAAAAACCGTCGAAGTCCAGTCCGTGATAAACAAGGCTTACTTTTTGTGGGTCGTCGCTTAGCCCGCGTAAGTGATCTGAATTCGATTGAGTGCATGTCACCAGCCACTCGCATGACGACATTTTTTCCCGTTTCTCCCAATCCATTATGGTCCAGATATCCTTGGCGTGGGCCGAACAACTCCATGGAAGTCCGGCCAATATACCGGCATAACGGGCAACGGATGCAGGGGTATGTAAAAAATGCGCATAAATATGTTTGACTTCGACGTTCAACTCCGCCGCCATGACTACCGCTTGCCCAAAACGACGTACACGATTTCGGCTAAAGTCGCGACGCAGGTCACCCAGCCACACCCGGACAGCGTGCATGAACCTGCCATTGTGGCAAACCTTGAATAAGGCTTTTAATACGCGCGCAGGCTCTCGATGCAGATATTCCGGCAGATAATAAACGGGGCAGTGAATCTTGTGGTGTACCGGGTGAACATCCGGGTCGGTGGGGTGTCGAAGCGAGACAATACAAAGATTAAAGCCACGTTGCTGTAACGCATATATTTCCTGCGCGATGAAGGATTCGGACAGGCGTGGATAGCCTTTTAGGACAATAGCGATCTGAGCAGACATCGAAATTAACAGGGTAACGGATGCCGACAAGTTAGAGCCGGTGTCCCGACTATGCTATAAAACCGTTATCGCCGCCAGAGGGGAGTTTGCCCACGGCTGTCTATCAGCTACGTGTAATGGAACCGTCAATTTTCAAATACATTCTCAAGCATACGCTTAAGGATCAGATTTTTATATTGCTGCTAACGGCGGTGTCGTTGCCGTTCGTGTATTTGTCGCTGGAAATACCCAAGCGAATTATCAACCAAGCCATTGGTGGCGCGAACATTCCGGATTCGATTCTGGGTTTTTCAATTACCCAGATCAGTTATTTATTCCTTCTCTCCGGTATTTATCTTGCTCTTGTTTTGCTCAATGGCGGACTGAAGTATGTCATTAATGTTTATCGTGGTGTGGTCGGTGAACGCATGTTGCGCCGTTTTCGCTATACCCTGTACTGCCGTATTCTCAGGTTTCCGCTGCCGCATTTTAAACGCGTGTCTCAGGGCGAGATTATTCCCATGGTGACTGCCGAGACCGAACCCTTGGGTGGTTTTATCGGCGATGCTTTCGCCCTGCCCGCGTTCCAGGGTGGTTTGCTGCTAACCTATTTGGTTTTTATTTTTAATCAGGACTGGATTTTAGGACTCGCGGCCATTGCTTTGTATCCACCGCAGATTTACCTGATTCCGAAACTGCAAAGCAAGGTCAATGCGCTAGCAAAAAAGCGTGTGCGTGCCGTGCGCACCCTGGCGGATGGCATCGGTGAGTCTATTGCCGGAGCGACTGAAATTCATGCCCACGACACATCGCATTTTGAACGGGCCAAGATTGCGGACAAACTGGGTCGCATTTTTCACATCCGTTACGAAATCTATAAGCGAAAGTTCTTTATAAAATTTCTAAATAATTTTCTGGCTATTCTGACCCCGATTTTCTTTTACGCCATCGGCGGTTATTTCGTCATTATCGGAAATTTGTCTTTGGGCGCGCTGATTGCCGTAATCGCGGCGTACAAGGATTTGTCATCGCCGTGGAAGGAGTTGCTCAAGTTTTATCAGATTACCGAAGATGTGCGGGTGAAGTATGGGCAGATTATCGAGCAGTTCGATCCACCCAACATGTTGGCGCAAACCATTCAGGACGAAAGACCGGAACAGGTTGAATCGTTGGCCGGTGAACTTGTAGCCAACAATGTTGCTTATGGCGAAGACGAGTATGTTAAATCAGTCGATGGCGTCAGTGTCAAACTGGATTTTTCCGAACAAATCGGAATTATCGGCCTGACCGGCAGTGGAAAAGACGAACTGAGTCAACTCATCGGGCGTTTGTTGTTACCTACGGCTGGCCGTATTCGGTTGAATGAAATGGATTGGGCCGAATTGCCACAGGCCATAACCGGGCAACGCGTAGCTTATGCCGGGTCGTCAATTTATTTATTCAACGACAGTATCGCGGCGAATTTATTGTATCCGTTGCAGCATAAACCGGTATGCGATCGTGAGCTGGATAGCAATGCAGCACGCGAGCGTGAACTTGATATCGCACACGCGCTGGCTTCGGGAAATTCTACCGATGATATTGAGGCTGACTGGACGGATTACAATGCGGCCGGCTTACAAGAACATTCAGAATTAATTGATCGTGTCATGCAGGTTCTTGAATTGCTCGAACTCGACGAAGACATGTACCAATTGGGTTTGCGCGCCAAGGTTGATGCGTTACAACGACCGGATTTAGTCGAAAAAGTAATGGATGCACGGCGTAGCTTGCGTGATCGTTTACGTAATCCGGAGATTGCAGCGTTGGTGGAGTTCTTCGACAGAAACACGTTCAACACCAATATGACCATTGCCGAAAATCTGCTTTTCGGTTCTCCCGTCAATGGCGTGAATCAACTCGACGAGTTGTCCTCGAATCCCAGCGTAACAAAAATGCTGAAAGAAACCGGGTTGTATGATGACTTCATCGAAATGGGACACAAGATCGGTGAGCTCATGTTGGAGTTATTCGCGGATGTCGATCCTGACAGTGATTTATTCGAACGCTTCAGTTTTATTCATGCTGACGATTTGCCGGTATATGGCAGTATTATTAAGCGCGCAGCCGATGGGTTGGCATCGTTGCCTGAAGAAGACCGGCAGTTGTTATTGTCGTTGCCGTTTAAGTTGATACCCGCCCGTCACCGTCTGGGGTTGATCGATAACCCTATGCAGATTCGCTTGCTGGACGCGCGGCGTGAGTTGCAACATGAATTAAATGGAATTATCGTTGAATTTAATCTCGCCGAATTTAATCCGGCCCTGAGTATCCAGGACAACATCCTGTTTGGTAAATTGGCCTATGGCCAGGCCCACGGTTCTACACGAGTGGGTCAGCTGATAAGCGAAACCGTCAGCGAATTGGGTTTACGCCGCGACATTATCCGTGCTGGACTCGATTATCAGGCAGGGATCGGTGGCGCACGACTGAGTCTTGTGCAGCGGCAAAAAATCGGTCTGGCGCGTTGTTTAATCAAGAACCCCGATTTGCTGGTGGTCAATGAAACAACCAGTGCACTGGATCCCGGTTCGGAGACACGTGTGGTCGAGAATATATGCAATTATTTTCGAGGACGTGGAATATTTTGGGTATTGGGCCGTGCGGAACTTGCGAGTAACTTTGATCGCGTCGTCATTATGCAGCAGGGCAAGATTGTGGAAAATGGCTTATATCAAGACCTGGCCAAAAATAGCGCAGCTTTTGCGGGACTGCTAAACGGCGACTAACGCCAGCCGAGAGGAGTAAATGAAAAAAATAACAATAAATCAAATAATTAACTAGGAAGGATGCGCCATCCTTGGCAGCTAATCCATCCTGTCAACAACCCCCTCTGGTATTGGCCCGTTACCAACCCGCGTTAGCGGGTAATGTCCCGGCTTCCCAGCCTACTTCTTGTCTCCTTCCAACACATTCCGTGTGCTGGCCATCCCTTGTCTATCTCAATGGCGGTTTAGACGCTCCACCCTGGCTCCCCCCGAAGCCAATGGTGGAACTACTCCGACCGAAACGCAGCATACGCGCCAAAATTTAGAATTTCCTCATCCATATGGATGAGGAGATCGACTTTTTTTAAAATTTTTACACGAAACAGCCGGAAATTGGCCGATTTTGACGAATTGTTCGTTTCAGGAAACGTTGACGCTGTGAAACAAGCGGGATAGCGATAACACAAGGTCAGTCTGCCGGGTGGTGCCGGTTTTTTGGAATATTGACCTCAAATGAGTGCGCGTAGTAGTCATTTTGGTGCCGCTCTCTTCGGCGTACTGTTCAAGCGTATAGCCGTTAATTAAGGCTTCGGCCAGTTTGCTTTCCGCACGTGTTAAAGCGTACAACGAACGCAACACCTGGGCCGGAACCGGGGTGGTTTGAACCGGATCGATAATTGTGAGCACGATTGCATCGACGCGATGCTTGTTTTCGGAGCCGGGTAAGCCGTTACCACAGACCTGGTAATGATTCGCGGATGATCTCTTTTGTAATGACAGGAGCCGTTCGCTCATTTGCGTGGCCGGGATAAATAAACGATCAAGGTATTGGCGGAAACGCTGGGCATCCAGTTCGCGAACAGTCGTTAAACGTCCGGCTTCGATTTTCAAAACGCTTTTTGATTTCATCAAATCAGCGGCGTTCCGATTGTGTCGTATGACAAAATGATCCCGATCAAGCACGAACATGCTGAATGCGAGTTGATCAAGAATCTCGCTGAGTTGATCAGATTCGTTATGCTTGTCAAACCGGGCGGAGAGTTGCTGGTTGATTTCGTTGAAACGGGCCAGCACTGTTTCCACACTCGGTATGAGTTGTTGAGCGGAAACCGGTTTGACCAAATAAGAGGCAACACCTGCTGAAATAGCGCGTTTTACATAATCTTGCTCGTTGTGTGACGACAGCACAATAAGTGGACGATAAGCTGTCTCCAACATGGCAACTGCTAACTCCGCACCGGACATCTGCGGTAATCCCATGTCAATCACCGCTATATCCGGTGGGTCGCTGGCGTAGGCGGATAATGCAACAGCCGGATGTTCGTGACTGCTTACCCGATAACCCGCGGCTTCCAAGCCGTGACGCAGAGTATTTAAGACAATTGGGTCGTCATCCACCAAGTGGATATGAGTCTGGGGCATTGCATGATTCAGGTTTGTCTGTGTACCGGTGGCATTCTAATGGGAGTACACCTAATCGGCCAGTGTGCAGCGCGAATCCCGCTGTCCGGGGGCTTGATAATTAAATTCAACCGGGCAATCATCGCGCTTCAAAATTAAAACATCATGTTTTCCCAGTTCTTGAGAGTGATGGTAGTGTCTGAGAATAATTTCACTTATTGGCGGGTTGCGCTTACCTTTCTTTTTTGCGCCACTTTGAGCAAGTTTGCTCTCGCATCGGACGATACGGATTTATTGTCCGAACACGAGTTCCTGGGTGATGTGCCCATCGTCTTGAGCGTGACCCGTCTGGCCCAACCTGTTCGCGAAGTACCGGCGGCGATCACTGTTATCGACCGGGGATTGATCGAAGCGACCGGCTATAAGGAATTTACCGACGTACTACGACTGGTGCCGGGCATGCAGTCTGAATATGCATTCGGTAACCGGCCAACCGTGTCTTATCACGGATTACGCGACACCCTGGCGCGACGCATGCAGGTGTTAATCGATGGCCGGGCCATATTTTTGCCGGACATTGGCAGTGTGGAATGGGTCGATCACCCCATTGCCGTGGAGGACATCGAACGCATCGAAGTTATTCGCAGCCCGAACGCCGCAACATACGGATCAAACTCGTTCCAAGGTGTGATTAACATAGTGACGCGTCATCCGGCGGAAGATCAGGGGAGCTATTCACGCACAACAATAGGTAACAATGACATTGCCGAGCAAATTGTTCGTTACGCAGGTAGGATTAATGACGGTCATATGCGTATCAGCGCCGGTGTGCGTCATGAGGATTCACTGTTCGACCGTTTTAACGATGGCCGGACAGCGCCGTTTGCTAATCTAAGGATTGACTATCCACTTAATCTCAACGACACGCTCGAGTTTGATTTCGGGGGCAGCGATGGTAGACGTGGGGAGGGTCGTGACGGTGATTTAACCGACCCCGTGCATGATCGTGAGGTGCGTTTTAATCACAGCTTGGTGCGTTGGAAAAGAAGTTTCACACCAGAGCGCGAGTTGCAGATACAGGCTTATTTTAATAATTACTATAGCGTTGAAGATTTCTCATCTGACCCTATCGATATTCCCGGGCTTGGAACGGGTATTCGTATTCCATTCAAGGCCGAGCGTGATGAGGAGCGTTTGGACCTGGAGGCCCGTTACACAATTGCCTTGCGTGACGACTTGCGCACGGTGTGGGGTGGCAGCCTGCGCAACGACAGGTTTCGTTCTCCAGGATTCCTGTCGACCTCTGATACGCTCGAAGCCGACACTTACCGGCTATTCGGTACGGTTGAGAAACACTTCGGTAAGCAAAGCGTTTTGAATGTCGGTTTGATGGGAGAATACAATGATTTTTCCGGTTCAGAATTCGCCCCACGTATTGCCTATAACTATCATTTGAGTCCGTTACGAACGCTGCGTTTCAGTGCTTCAAACGCGACGCGTATTCCAACCTTCGCCGAGGAAAACCTCGATCAAAGGGTCGAATTTGGAGGCGTCTTGCTGGATCAGATCGATGTTGGAACGCCGGGTCTCGATCCTGAGCGCATTCGCGCGTTTGACATTGGTTATCTGGGCGAGACTGAGTCCGGCGATTTGCGTTGGGATGTCAAATTGTTTCACGAACGCGTCAAGGATCTTATTTCAGAGGTCGACATCCCGTTTGACGATCCTGTTGACGGCAAAACCCGGCAATTTATCAATCGCGGATTTGCGACTATCCAGGGGGTGGAAGGACAGTTTACATTTCGCTTAAGTAAACGATCACGTTTGATGTTGACACTCAGCGAACTCGATATTGATGGTTCTGATCTTTCACGCCGGGAGAACATCTCTATCAGTGGGCCACGGCGATCCAGCAGTTTATTCTACAGCTTTACTAATCAGGATTGGATATTCAGTACGACGTGGTACCGGGTCGGTGGTGGTCAGCCCCTTGGTAGCGCGCTGAAGGCTGATACGATTTACCGAAGCGATCTGCACGTTGCACGAATTTTTAGCGGCGCAGGCACGAGTGGCAAGTTGTCTTTAACCATCGAGAATGTATTCAATCGGGAAAACCAGGAGTTTAAAGACCGGCAGTTTCTGGATCGCAGGGGCTATGTCAGCGTGAGCATTGACTGGTAACCACGGGCTCAATAAAAAGAGGCGTTGGTTTTAATCGATAAATAGCGGTGGTGTGGGCCGCAACCGTCAGTTTCTTGCGTGGAGTAAGCAAATCCAACGGATTTTATCCAAAACCTCATCTATATGGACGAGGTTTTTATCGGTGTGCACGCGCACTATGTGAATCAAGAGAATCGGGCACGAGGCCCGGGTTGGCGAGTGCTGCCCGTATTTAAGTTAGATTTGGATTAAAAGTGACTTAACGGGGTAACAGGGTAAGGGGTAAGTGTTAGAAATCTATGAAAATTTTATACGCACGCTAACGGTATCAGAGTAGTGAACTCGCCGAATAACAGGTGGTTTGTCGGGTGGTTTGTAACGTGTCGCGGATAACTCTGCGATCACTGCTGATCGGTACAACCCGATTCTTGGTTGTGCTCGGGTCAGTGTTGGTAGCGCCACCATTGTCCGCGGCAGATAGTACTGCCAATGTATTGGTTATTGCGGACATGGACTCGAGTATTCATCAGGTTTTTATCGATACCCTGAGGCGCGATAGTGCCATAGAGGATACGCTGAAAGTTATTGACATAGCGGAATTTAACAATAACGCCGATTCGATTTCGCAGACCGATACCCGGTTACTGATGCCGGTGGGTGTCAATGCTTTGAATAGCGTCATAAATTCCAATCCCACACTCCCGGTGTGGGCGGCATTGGTGCCCAAACGTTCCTATGAATCGCTTCTGGAACATGCGGCAGAGGCTGATTTGTATAGCGCATGGGTTGTCGATCAACCCCTGCCACGCCGGTTCGATTTGTTGAAATTGGCTTTGCCTACTGTCAAGCGAATAGGCGTGTTAGTAGGTGAATCTCCGGAGAACGCCGTGCAGGCTTTGCAAGATGCTGCTGTTGAACGTTCACTTGAACTTATCGTACATCGGGTGAGCGACGAGCAAGACGCAGTGGCGCAAACGCAAAAGCTCGGCGAAACCGTTGATGCCATGTTGGCGGTGCCGGACCGGGTTTCGCTGAACTTGAACAATGCTAAAGGTATACTGTTGAGTGCGTATCGTCAGCGTTTGCCCATCGTGGGTTATACGCGGGCTTATGTCAGCGCAGGGGCTTTGGTAGCTGTTTACTCCATGCCCGAACAAATCGCACAGCAGGTGATCGAGGAATGGACGATGTTGGTACCGAATACGCAAATCAAATCTGAGCTGCACTACCCGAAATATTTTTCCGTTGCGGTTAACACTCGGGTCGCCCGCTCCCTTGGTATTCAACTTCCCAGTCAGGCGTCACTGTTTACCCGGTTACAAGAGGCGGAATGAGTTTTCGAACTATAGTTCGAAATCAAACAACAATTAGCCAAGCATTAGTGGATAGACTTAACTAATGAATAACTGGTCAATCCGGCAACGGATTTTGCTGTTGGCGTTACTGCCGGTGTTCGTTCTTGCCGTATTGCTGAGTAGTTACCTAATCACCACCAAACTTCGTGAACTGGAGCACACGTTAAGCGAACACGGTCGTGCTATTGCCCGGCAGATGGCGCCGGCATTTGAATACGGGGTGATATCCGGCAATGTAGATGTCTTGAATACACTGGCAGCCGGCGCCTTGCAAGAGGAGGACGTGCTGTCCGTCGTCGTGCGTGATGCAGAAGATCGTGTGTTATTGGTGGAGGGTGAATACACGGCCAAAGAATTTGCATTCGTCCGTACCCAAGATAATTTGACCGAATTCCTGTCAGCGGGCGGCGACTCGCTGATGTTCAGGGTGCCGGTTTTTCAGGCGCCATTGCAGATTGAGGACTTCGAAGAAAAAGGCGTGGACGCGGAAGTTCAACCTTTCAACGATAGCGAGGAGCCCAGCCCAACTATTGTGGGTGCGGTGGAAGTTGAACTGTCGCGTAGCGCGATGCTGTCGCAACGCACGACTGTTTTTGTCAATGGTATCGGTCTGGCCTTGCTTTGTTTTATCGGAGCCGCAGTTTTTGCGTTGTGGATGAGTCGTTCCATCGTCGGCCCAATTAACGCATTGACCCACGTGGTCGAGAATATAGCCTCGGGTGATTTGAGCGCGCGCGCAAACGTTTCATCCGGCGCTGAACTTGAGACATTGGAAACGGGTGTGAATCAGATGGTGTCGACCCTGGAAGCCAATCGCGATCAGCTAGAACAACGTATTAGTGATGCTACTTCACGGCTTCGCTCGGCAATAAGTGCGCTTGAAGTCAGTGAAGCGAACTACCGTGACTTATTCGAAAATTCGACCGATATTGTCGTGACTTATGATCTGGACGGAAAAGTTACCAGCACGAATCATGCTGTCGAACGGGTGCTGGGTTACAGCAGGGATGAGGCCTTAAATATGAATTGGCGAATTTTGGTAGCGCCTTCCCATCGTCGCAAAGCCGTGAATTTGCTACGCCGACTTGTCGGTGGCGAACGTCAGCTTGAATTTGAACTCGACATGCTGCGCAAGGACGGCACCGTGTGTACGCTGGAGATGGGTTCGCGGCCGATAGTGCACGATGGCAAGGTGGTTGGTGTGCACGGAACGGCGCGGGATATCACCCGGCGTATCGAGTTTGAAAATGCGTTGGTAGAAGCACGGAAATTCGCCGAGGAAGCCAGCATCGCGAAATCGAATTTTGTTGCGCGCATGAGTCATGAAGTACGTACACCCATCACCGGCATTATCGGATTCCTCGACTTGTTGACACACACCGATCTCACGCAACAACAACGCGAATTTCTCGAACCGGTGCGGGTATCGGCTGAACGTTTAACTACTATTGTGAATGACGCGCTGGATTTTGCACGGATTGAGGCGGGCGAGATGGAGATACAAAATGAGCCGTTCATGTTGTACCAAACGGTATGTCAGTCCGTGGAGTTACTGCGACCTGTAGCTCAAAACAGAGAATTGGATTTGACGGTTCAATTTTCCGATGATGTGCCGGCGTATTTATACGGTGACGCCACCCGGCTGGGACAAGTCATAATAAACCTGGTTAACAATGCGATTAAGTTCACGGAATCGGGATCGGTCAGTGTTAACGTTTCGAATCGAGGTCGCGAAGCGGGTCAAGTCGTTATCGATATTGCAGTGACGGATACTGGAATTGGGATTCCACAAGACAAAGTGACCCAGTTATTTGCGCCATTTCAACAAATCGACGATGCGCGCACGCGAAAGTTTGAAGGGGCCGGATTGGGATTAACCATCACCAAACATCTGGTTGAATTAATGGGCGGTAGTTTGCGGGTTGAAAGCCCTCCTAGCAAGGGCAGCCGGTTTATAGCGCAAATTCCATTCGCCGTGGCTACTGCCGGTAAAGAAAATATACCGGATCAACAAGAACCAACGGCGGTCGATATCGAATTGGTCTCTCCGGTCAGTGTGTTGGTGGTGGATGACAATGACATTGTGCGCAGTTACTTCGCGGCTATTTTGAAACAGTTCAACATCGAGAATGTGATAGTCGATAATGCAAAAGATGCCATCGACCAATGTAGTCATCACAAGTTCGATTTGGTGTTGATGGATATTCACATGCCGGAAATGGATGGAATGGAGGCGGTTAAACAAATTAGAAAACGACACGGTGAAGCTGCCCCGGTCATTGTCGCGTTGACCGCGGATGTTGTCTCTGACAACCGTGAAAAAATCATGCAATCCGGTTTCGACGACTTTCTCGCCAAACCGCTTTCACGCAGAGAACTTATTCAAACCCTGGTTGAATGGGTGCCATACAAGGTCCAGACCACTCAAGGTAACACACGCAAGTCAATGCAATCAGCATCTGGTGAAGTGCTGGATAGAACTCGTGGATTAGAACTCGCGGGTGGTGACGAAAAATTATGGCTTTCCAGTGTTGATCTGGTGAAACGGCAGTTACCGGAACAAATGAAACTTATACAACGCGCTCTTGATTCTGAAGAATTTGTCGAAGCCGGTGAGATCGCACATAAGATTGCGGGTTCCGCGAGCTATATTGCAGCCAGTGGTTTACGTGCTGCCGTGGTGTTATTCGAACAAGCGGCCAAGTCGCAAGACGCCGGGCAAATCGAAAAACACTTACAACAATTAAAGTTTGCGGTTAGCGAGTTATACGATTATGCGATCCTGTCTGATTCTGCTTGAATAAATGTAGTACGGATTATTTATAAGGATCCGCCGCGTCGCGCAGACCATCACCAAAAAAGTTAAACGCGAGAATAACAATGATGACTGGTGCAACAGGCAGCATGAGCCAGGGATAAAGTGCAACCACATTAATATTTTGCGCTTCGTTTAACAACACGCCCCAGCTGGTGATTGGTGGCCGCAGCCCCAGTCCGAGAAAACTCAATGCGGTTTCACCCAGAATCATGCCGGGGATGGACAAAGAGGCCGATGCAATCAAGTGGCTTAAAAATCCCGGCAACAAATGCCGACCAATAATGCGTTTGGGTTTTGCGCCCATTAGTTGGGCTGCAGTGGTGTAGTCTTCTTCGCGCAATGCCAGTAATTTTGAACGCACGGCACGTGCGAGACCGGTCCAGTCCAGCACAGCAAGAATTACCGTGATGCCAAAAAACACCAGTAACGGACTCCAGTTCACCGGTAACACCGCCGACAGCGCCATCCACAGCGGCAGCTCGGGGAACGACCGTAGTATTTCAATGAATCGCTGAATGACCGTATCGATCATGCCGCCGTAATAACCGGCGATGCCGCCAATCACGATGCCCATGGCAAAGCTGATGGCAATGCCGATCAAGCCAATGGTGAGCGAGATACGCGCACCGGACACAATGCGCGAAAACATGTCTCGTCCGAGGCGGTCGGTGCCGAATAAAAACAGCGTGCCATTCTCCGCCGGGCAAACCAGATGAAAATTGCCTTTAAACAAGCCCCAAAATTCGTATTCGTCACCGCTGCAAAAAAATCGCAGGCGTTCGATTTTTTCCGGGTTGGCCGTATATTCGCGTTTTAAATTTTCCATATTCAGGTGGTAGTCGTAACCGTAAACAAACGGCCCCTTGAATTCACCTTCATGGAAAAAATGAACACGTTGTGGTGGGGCGAAAATGAAATCGATATTGCGCGAATGCAGGTTATACGGTGACACCACTTCGCTAAAAATAGCCGCGAAGTAAATTACCAATAAAATAATCCCCGACACCACCGCGAGACGATGATGTTTGAGCTTCCACCACATGAGTTGCCACTGCGAGGCAAGATAGTAGCGTTCCTGCTCCGGACTCAGGGCTTCTATCGAATGTGGGTCAAAGGGTTCTTTTGAAACGTAATGTTGCATGGCCAGGAACGCTTAGCGCGTTACACCTCCCTGCAAGCGAATACGCGGATCGAGAATCGCCAAGCACAAATCGGATATCAAAACACCGACCACGGTAAGAAAGGCAAGAAAAATCAGAAACGAACCGGCCAGATACATGTCCTGGCTTTGCAGGGCGCTGAGTAACATCGGACCGGTAGTCGGCAGTGACAAGACAACGGCGGTAATTTCCGCACCGGAGATGATGCTGGGCAAAATGCTGCCGATGTCGGAGATAAAAAAGTTTAACGCCATGCGTAACGGATACTTGGTCAAAAGTTTGAACGGCGGCAAGCCTTTGGCGCGACCGGTTGTGACGTATTGTTTTTGCAGTTCGTCCAGTAAATTGGCGCGCAAACGGCGAATCATCCCTGCGGTACCGGATGTGCCGATGACGATGACCGGAATCCACAAATGTTCGAGTACGGACTTTATTTTCCCCCAACTCCACGGCTGATCGATGTATTCCGGTTCCATCAACCCGCCGATGGATGTGCCGAAATAAACATTGGCCAGATACAACATGACCAGAGCAAGTAAAAAATTCGGCGTGGCCAGCCCGATAAAACCGAGCAAGGTCAGTCCGTAGTCACCCCAACTGTATTGATGGGTGGCGGAATAGATGCCGATTGGGAAAGCGATCAACCAGGTAAATACAATGGTGACCAGAGAGATAATGACGGTTAAAAACAAACGGTCGCCAACCACATCGTTAACCGGCAAATCGTATTCAAAAGAATAACCAAAATCACCTTTGAGCATACCGAACAACCAGGTGAGGTATTGTTCGTGCATTGGTTTGTCGAGTCCGTAGTGCTGGCGCAGGAACGCGATCTTGTCCGGATCGACGGACTCGCCCTGACTTTCGAGTTCCGCGATGTGGCTTTCCAGATAATCACCGGGTGGCAGTTGAATAATGACAAAAACAATCATGCTGATCGCCAACATGGTTGGAATCATCATCAAGATGCGGCGTACCAGGTAACTAAGCATGATTCATTGCCAAATCAGATGCTGAACAATTTTGTTGGGCGCGTACCAGGTGTTGTTCACCAAGATCGACGAATGCCGAGCTGGTTTGTTCATTCAAGGTAAATGGTTCCGGCCAGGCATGCGGCTCCGAGGTGCGGGCATCGAGTACCGTGCGAAAATCCAGCGGATGATCAAGATCGGCAAACGGCACAGCCGCGAGCAAGGCTTTGGTATAAGGGTGTACCGGGTTGCGAAACAACACTTCGCGCGGCGCGATTTCAACAATGCGCCCGGCGCACATTACCGCGATGCGATGGGCCATGTAGTCAACGACGGCAAGGTTGTGCGAGATGAATAAATAAGTCAGTCCGAGTTCGCTTTGCAAATCTTTTAGCAAATTTAAAATCTGCGCTTGTATGGAAACATCCAGCGCCGAGACCGGCTCATCGCAAATGACCAATTCGGGAGACAAGGCCAGTGCACGGGCAATACCCAGACGTTGTCTTTGGCCGCCGGAGAAACTGTGCGGATAACGGCTAAGAAACCGTGGATCGAGACCCACCATGCGCATCAAGTCCTTGACCAACTCCGCCTGGCTTTCAGCGTTGCCGATTTTGTGAATGATCAGTGGTTCGCGAATCAAATCAAACGCCGTCATACGCGGATTAAGCGAGCCAAATGGATCTTGAAAGATGTATTGCATCTTGCACCGGAACTTGAGCAAGTCATCACCTTGCAGTCCCAATACATCGATGTCGTTGCCTTGGTCGTGATACACGACACTGCCATTGTCCGCTGCCAGTGCGCGCATGACGATTTTGCTGAATGTGGTTTTGCCGCATCCGCTCTCACCGACCAGGCCAAAACATTCGCCACGTTGCACCGAAAAACTCACATCGTCGACGGCCTTGATTTTCTGCACGCTACCACCACCAAATAATCCACTGTTACGAATGGTAAAAGCGCGGCTGAGTTTGCTGATAGTGAGATGCGGTATTGTGGCCGAATCTGCGCTCTCTGTCTTCTTTCTTTTCAACAAAGCACCAAGATGGTGGGCCACTTCGCGCACCGGCACAAGTTTTTCACCGGGTTTCATGTCGAAGTGCGGCACGGCTTTTAATAATGCTTTGAGATACGGATGTTGCGGATCGCGAAACACATGTTCGATAGTGCCGCTTTCCATCACTTCGCCGTGATACATGACAACGACTTCCTCGGCCACGTTGGCAACCACGCCAAGATCATGCGTAATAATCAACACCGCCATGCCGAGTTCTTTCTGCAGCTTGAGAACAAGGTCGAGAATCTGTGCCTGGATGGTGACATCCAGAGCGGTGGTCGGTTCGTCCGCGATTAGCAAAGCCGGACGGCAAATCAATGCCATGGCAATCATCGCGCGTTGGCGCAGACCGCCGGATAATTCAAACGGATAAGTCTTCAATGCGCGAGCAGGATCGGGAAAACCCACCAGTCGCAGCATTTCCTCGGTCAGCTTCATGCCTTCGCGTTTGCTCGCGTCGCGATGCAGGAACAACGCTTCACTGACCTGGTCACCTACCGTATGCAAGGGCGATAACGACACCATGGGTTCCTGAAAGATCATGGAAATACGTCCACCGCGTATAGCGCGCATTGCGGAACTGTCCGGATCGAGTTTGGCGATATCGATAAAACCGTCGCCGTTATCCGCATGCGCGAGGCGAATTTCACCCTTGGAAATGGTCGCACTGTTGGGCAGGATGCCGAGAATGGCTTGAGCGGTTACCGATTTGCCGGAGCCTGATTCGCCAACGAGTGCTACAGTGGAACCCGGTCGTATGTCGAACGACACCCCGCGTACGGCATGTATGGTGGCGCCGTGAAACGCGAACTCAACATTCAGGTCGCGAACACTGAGTAACGCATCCATATATTTTATTCCTCAGCCGCGTCCGGCACGGTTAGTCCCATGTCTTGCGCTACGGCACGCAAACGGTCAGGGTAATCGGAAATAATCCCGTCGACGGACCAGTCGATGAGATCGCGCATGTCTTGTTCTTCGTTGACAGTCCAGGTAAAAACTGTCAGACCTAGTTTATGTGCGCTGTTGATAAGGTCTGGATTGATCGCTATGTACTTCGGCGACCAGATGCCTCCGTCCGCCGCCGCGACCATATGCGGAACGGATTCGTAGTCATTAATATTGAATGGTGCAGTCCAGTGGGATCCGGATCTGTTATCGGTTTGAATGGTGTCGAACACGTTATCTTCCGAAGTCAGATAACTGGTGGGAATGTGAGGCGCGATTTTTTGAACATGTTGCGACACACGCCAATAAAAACATTGCAGCTTCGTACGTGAAGAAATTCCAAGTTGCTCGACTTCGTAAACTACCCGGTCAGCGAATGCTTCGGGGTACATGGTAGAGTCCGGATAATGAGGATTAAGTTTTAACTCAATATTGAGGTCAACATTCGGGTAACCGCATTGATCCATGCACTCGACCACTTGCGCCAGCGTTGGGATGCGTGCGCTATCGATCACCTTTTGCTGCGGGAATTGACGGCCATAGTCGGAGTTGGGATCAAGTCGTCCGACATCGTAAGCACGCAGCTCATCAAGGATCAGGTGCCAGATCGCCGGGCCGGTTTCTTTTAACCAGTTGCCGGACATGTCACGTGCGATAGCGGGATTGACCTCGCGATCATGCACGACGACGACATGGTTGTCTTTTGTTATGCCAACGTCGAACTCGATGCCGGTCACACCGATATCCAGCGCCTTCTCAAATGACGCCAGGGTATTCTCCGGCACGAGTCCCCGTGCGCCACGGTGTCCTTCAATTTTCAAAGTGTCCAACAGTGAAACGATTCGTTATCTATTGTTAGCCCACTATAACGAATCAGATGCGATTGGCGAAGTTCCTGTACTGCAAAATATTCATGGATGTGACATTAGCTTTCCAACAATGAGCGCAGCATCCAGGCACTTTTTTTGGACCTGCATACGCTGAGTCAGTAAATCTGCGGTCGGTTCATCGTTCGCGTCGTTGGCAACTTAATTGAATTCCCGCGCCGCCCGGGGCATGGGTACCTGATTGTTCACCAGCCGGCGAATCATGTCCGTGGCGCCGGGTTGACCGGTTTCCTCGCTGACCGCGGCCAGTTCTGTAAATTGCGAGTAACTACCAGGCCAATGAAAGTTATGGGTTTTCAAGTAAAGCATGTAAGAATCGGCCAACAGGCGCGATAATCTATCCGCTATTTGTTGCCGGTTTTGATCGTTAATCCCGATATTGATTTGCATGGTTTTCCCCCGTTTGCCGTGAAAATTCAGCGTATGCAGGCATTTTTGTCTATCAGCTATATAAGTACGAAGAATAGTAAATATCAATATAATAGCTAATAACTATGGAAAATCAACTTACTCGAAGTAGAAATTTCCTCGCTAGCCAGGGATTTAATTTATTCGCTGTATTGGATTTACAAACCATGCCGGAGACTATCCTGCAACCGTTACGCCAAGATGAAATTGCTTTATCGTCTTATCAACGAGTAATTTTGATTGGCGCGGCAGGTTTAGAAATGTGGGAGCGCTTAAAGGCTTTTGGTTTTAAATCAGACAACCCGGTCGACCATTTCAGCCTGGTCACGGGGGAGAAATGCTTGCAAGAGTTTTTTGAGATTAATAAGTGGTTAACCATTTTTCCATCCAACATTCCATTGCCCTTGCAACAGTTTGGTGAGTTAGCCGGTTGGAGTCACCGGTCGCCCCTGGGATTAAGCATTCACCCGGAATATGGAACCTGGTTTGCCTATCGCGCGGTGTTTCTGATTGAAGATGATGTGCCTGTTACCAGGTCAGAAAAAACAAACCCGCCTTGCGATACGTGCATTGATACGCCGTGTGTCAACGCATGCCCGGTTGGCGCGGTCAGTGTATCTGAATCGTTGAAGTTGGAATCATGTATGAACTACCGGCTAAAAGAAACCTCACCTTGTGCGACGCGCTGTCTTGCGCGTATGGCCTGTCCGGTTGGAAGAGAATACCGTTATACCGATGAACAACTTGCGTATCATGGAAACGTGTCTTTGAATTCCTTGACTCGATATCGTGCTGAATCAGACTAATTTTTCAAGCTGTCTGTGTGCCCACTTACTATTCGGTTTTAAAACTGCGCGTTCCGTTAACAAGCTTCGCGCTAGATCAACCCGCCCATGACGCATGGTTGCGTCGATCAACATTTGATTCAATATATCCTGTTGCGCATGGCTGCCACCTAAAGGTGCGAGGTCATGTCGAATGGGCAAGAGTGTATCTACCGCATTGTTAAAATTACCTTCAGCATAGTCTTGCAGGAATCTTGCAATGGGAAGACCCAGCGCGGCGGTTACCTGTGCAGCATCATTGTCTTTTCGACTAGAAAAATCTTCCAGTGAAGTAATGTAGTCGTTGCCTGATTGCGTTCGCTTTGCTCCTGCCAGGGCAAGCATAAAATGCATATCCGTGAATGGCATCACATGATCTTCTTTGCGTGTCTCGGCCATATCGGCGAGTTCCGTCCAGCGTTCGCCCACATCAACGCCGTGCAACTCAAGACGCATTAACAGTGACGCGGCGTTTTGAAAATCCAGATAAAATCCAATTTCATCAATACGCACTTCCCGATCATAAAAGTCCAGCACGCGATCATGCTCATCACGTTCCAACGCGAACAATGCGGTATGCCACCACACATGATCTTTAAACGGATTGCGGTCTTGCCAAATGCCGAATGGTTGATCGAGCAACGTCAGGCCGTCGTCGAACCGGCCCTGCATTTCCAGAACATGGGCGATGGAGTGCAGCGCCCACAGATCTTCCTTGTTCATTGCGACGGCTTTGCGACCACACTCTTCGGCGCGCTGATAGTCACCACATTCCTCAAGTCCGAATGCAAACATGCCGAGAACATAGCTGTAGCCGGGTGTGCTTTCGTCAATTTGTCCGAGCACCGAGGCAGGCAGACTGCGTAAATCCTCGCGGTGACCTTGCCAAAAACTCATGAAATGATGCAAACGTAAAGCCAGCAAGTCGTGTGGTGTGTGTACCAGGATGTCTTGCCAGATTTTGCATGACTCCGACACTCTACCTGCCAACCAAAATTCCAGTGCCTGTATATGTTCGCGCTCGCGCTGAGTAGCGTCTTGTGCAATGGATTTCAGTTGTTGCACTACGGATTCAACTTTGTCGTAAATCGCAATAGAGCCGAGTTGCATCAAGACATAACCACGGAAGCACAAACCCATGACAAATTCAGGATCGGCTTCAAGGGATTTTTTTATATGTGCACTGGTAGACAATCGGTGCTCCATAAAGTCCGTTAACGCAGCGTCGTATGCCGTTGCGGCATCTTGTGACTGAGTACTGAGATTTAAACCGAGGGTGTCTTGTTGCATGGTGTTTTTGAAATTAATGTTCGTTTTTAGTGTCGGATAGTTTCGTATAGCCGTCTCTCGTCTGCGGAACTTTCATATTGAGTACCGATCCGGCAACTTGGGTTTTTAGTATCTGCGCCGTACCACCACCGATGGTAAACATACGTGCGTCTCTTGCCATGCGTTCTAATGGACGATCACGCGAGTAACCGGCGGCGCCGTGAATTTGCAAAGCATCGTTGGTTACTTTTATCGCGGTTTCCGATGCAAGTATCTTTGCCTGAGCTGCTTCACGCATATCCGGAAATCCATCACCAGCTTTCGCCGCTGCTTTGTAAACCACGGCTTGGGCCGCGGCGAGTCCAATGGACATATCGGCAATCATCCATTGCAAGCCCTGGAATTCCGCAATCGGGCGTCCGAATTGTTCGCGCGATTTCGCGTAGTCGATAGCTAATTCATACGCCCCTTGCGCGATGCCCAGGGCCACGGTCGCTGCCCCCACACGTTGTCCATTGTAAGCATTCATTAACCCGGCAAACCCACGTTTTAATCCTTGTGGTGGAATGAGTGCCATTTCTTCAGTGATTTCGAGATTTTCAAAATAAACTTCTGTTTCCGGAACACCGCGTAAGCCCATTGCCGGCTCGCGTTTGCCAATACGCAGCCCCTTGTCTTCGTCGCGTACCGCGATAAAACCACCAATACCCTGGAACCCATTGTTTTCCTCGACACGGGCGAAAATTAAATGCAGCTTTGATACGCCACCGCCGGTTATCCAGTGTTTCTTCCCATTGATGGTGTAGCGATCTCCGTTTTTGATCGCCGTCGTCGTTATTTCCGTAGCCGCACTACCGGCACCCGGTTCGGTAATGCAAATGGCCGGCTTATCACCGTTTAATATCAGCTCAGCAGCACGTCGTTTTTGTTTTTTGTTGCCGTATTTCATGATAGCGCCAATGGCACCCATGTTCGCCTCGACAACGATGCGACCGCTTACGCCACAACATTGTGCCATTTGTTCAATGACGAGTACTGCGTCGAGATAACTTAAACCGCGTCCACCGTATTCCCCGGGGATGGTCATGCCCATGAAACCGGCGTCTTTTAGTTTATCGACGTTGTCCCAGGGATATTGTTCCGTCCGATCCACTTCCGCCGCGTTGTCACGGATATCAGATTGCGCGAGTTCACGCGCTTGTTGTTGTAGTTGAATTTGTTCTTTTGTTAGTTCGAACATTATCTAAAAGGAGAATTCACTTTTTACGAAAACCAAAGAAGATTATATACAGATACCGATGGGGTTACTTTGCAAATTTGTAACGAGTATCACAACTAACTTAGGAGCAAGTCTGTCCCTGCCTGCGCAGGGACAGACTTGCTCGCGAATTGTTCTGGCTGGGGAGTCGAAACAAGTTTAGCATGACGCAGATAAATTCATGTCATTCTGAATGAACGAAGCGAGTGAAGGCAAGGATTGTTCCCGACAATCCTATTGCGTTCTCGCAATCCCTGGCGGTCGACCCAATAAGAACATCGCCGCGGGGGCGCGCCTCCCACAACTAATGTTTATATTCACAGTATTCTTGTGGGAGCGGCGCCCTCGCCGCGAATAGGTAAGCTGTCGGCGTTCAGTTATCAATGTTCATAAGAAAATCGACAAGCAACATGACTCCAGATAGCTGACCGCTGAAAGTACGTTATCGCCGCGAGGCGCGTCTCCTACACCTATTGTAAAACCCTTTGTGTTCTGCGGAGACGAAAGGCGATTGCAGTCTTTGTAAGCCGGGTTAGTCCGTAAGGACGTAACCCACCTTAATAAGCGGCGGGAAACTGAGAGAGCTAATTCATCTCCCAACTTAAACAATAACTCTCTATTCGACCAATTGCACCAATGCCCAATGCGAAACTGGGACTGCAATGGCCAAATTGATTGGTCGATAAAACCGGGCAATCGCAACGGTGTCGAAACTCGGCAATCGTTCTACTGCGAGCGTCGTCAGGATTCGATTTGTCGATACCAGCAAAGTGTCCTAACACAATAGCTCGCAATCCTTGCGTCATGCCTGACTGTTGCCATTGATTCCAGAAGCGCATTAAACGTCCCGGCGATTCGTTAATGTCTTCCAAGAAAAGAATCGCGCCATCGAGTGTTTTTGGAAAATAAGGTGTGCCAATCAGAGCGGTTAAGACAGCAAGACAACCACCAAACAGGGTGCCTTCGATTTTGCTGGATAACTGTCCCGGGTCGAGTTGTATTTCACCACACCATGGAAGACCTGAGTGTAATAAACGCGTAAGTTGATTAACGTCATCACAATGCGTGTCCCACAGACTGCCACCAGGCATGGTGGTATGTAAGCTGCGCCAGCCCAGCTTGGTGTACAAAGCGGATTGGATGGCGGTGATATCCGATAGACCTATCAAGTATTTTGGTTTCCCAGCGGCAAGTTCGCCCCACTCCAGTAGTGGCAGTACATCACTGGCGCCGTGGCCGCCGCGGGCGGCTAATACATAGTCGGATTCTTTTTCACACAAGGCATTGTTTAATGCATCCGCACGCAATTGCATAGGCCCGCCATTGTAGGGCCAGTTCTCGTCGCATGTTATGGGGTCATAAAGAATATGAAAGCCTTGTTGTTTTAGCCATTGAATGTTATTCGCTAATGCTTTCGCATTCGGCCGGCCTGCCGGTTCGACAATGCGAATAGTCTTTGCGTCAGTCATGGCGTTAGCTTAACCCATGTTAAATAAAGATGCGGCATGGGCGCGATCATAACCCTCGCTGGCCTTCATCAATGTTCGTGTGTATTCATGGCTAGGTTGGTTCGTGCGCAGTTGTTGTGCGGTCATGGTTTCAACAATGCGACCATGTTGCATGACGGCCAGGCGGTCACACAAATGCGCCACCACGGCAAGATCATGGCTGACTAGCAGATAAGTCAGGCCATGTTCTTCTCGCAACTTGCTCAAAAGATTCAAGACCTCTGCCTGTACGGACACGTCGAGAGCCGATGTTGGTTCATCGAGTAACAATAATCGAGGTTGTAAAATGAGCGCACGTGCGATGGCGACACGTTGACGTTGCCCGCCGGACAACTGATGTGGATAACGATAACGAAAACGCGACCCCAAACCGACATTGAGTAATACATCGGTTACGCGTTGTTCGACGTAGGTCAGTTTGTGAATGCGTGCGGGTTCGGAAACGATGGTGTCGACGGTATGACGTGGATGCAGGGCGCCATACGGGTCTTGAAATACCATTTGCGTGTGCCGGAACGATTCGAATCCACGTTGCTTGCGAATGTCTTGATCGTTCACTTGTACGCTACCATTCCAGGATTCGATTAAACCGGCGATAACGCGTAACACAGTGGTCTTACCCGAACCGGATTCGCCAACCAAACCGAAGGACTCACCGGCTTCAACTTCCAGATTCGTGTTACGCACCGCATGCACGGATCTGTCGCCGCGACCGAAAACTACATTTAAATTATCAATACGAATCATTACGTCAACCAGGCCGGATCGCGTTGCAATGTTGGCAGGGTAGTTCGTTGTTGATCGATACGCGGCAAAGAATCAAGCAAGCCTATGGTGTATGGATGTTTTGCTTGGCGCAGTTCCGATGCACTACAACTCTCGACGATGCGACCGGCATACATCACCAAAACCCGGTCACAAAAAGACGCAACCAGATTCAAATCATGACTGACAAAAATCAAACCCATGCCGCGTTCGCTAACGAGATCATCCAGAATGGCTAACACCTGAGTCTGCACCGTCACATCAAGAGCGGAAGTAGGTTCGTCGGCAATCAATAAATCAGGGTTGGTGGCCAACATCGTAGCCAACATGATGCGCTGACCCATACCACCAGACACTTCATGCGGATAACTGTGATACACGTGCTCGGGATCGCGAATACGTACTGCGTTGAGCATATCGATTGATTTTTGTATGGCGACTTTCGAAGGTATGCGGCCATGAGCTTGAATGGCTTCCGAGATTTGTTTGCCGACTTTCATGACCGGGTTTAATGAAAACTTTGGGTCTTGCATGACCATGGAGATTCGCTGACCGCGTATGTCGCGCAATGCACGTTCATTTTGGTGTAACAGATCGATGCCATCGAAGCGGAGCGTATCCGCGTGCACTTTTCCAGGTGCGCGAACTAAACCGAGAATCGCTTTTGCAGTGACCGATTTGCCGGATCCCGATTCGCCGACAATGCCTAAACGTTCACGTCCGAGTTGAAAACTGATGCTACGCACAGCGTCGATGTCGCCTTTGGGCGTGGCGAATCGTACACTGAGGTTTTCAACTTCCAGCAAAGGGGCGCTCATGATTGTTTCGGATCGAGTACGTCACGCAGTCCGTCGCCCAGTAGATTAAAACCCAGACTGACAATAAAAATAGCCAGACCGGGAAATGTGGCAACCCACCATTGATCGAGGATGTATTGGCGTCCGGTGGAGATCATCGCACCCCATTCCGGCAGGGGAGGCTGCGCGCCTAATCCTAAAAACCCGAGACCGGCAGCGGTCAAAATAATTCCTGCCATGTCCAGTGTGAGCCGAACCAAAACTGAAGACAAACACAGTGGCATGATTTGTCGTGCGACAATTCGCAGTGGTGACGCGCCTTGCAAACGCGCTGCATCGACGAATTCGCTATTGCGCAGGGTGATGGTTTCAGCGCGCGCGACACGAGCGTAGGGTGGCCATGCGGTAATTGCGATGGCAATTATTGCATTACCGATACCAGGGCCGAGTGCCGCGACGAAAGCCAATGCCAGAATCAAACGCGGGAAAGCAAGAAACACATCGGTAATGCGCATGAGAATGGCGTCTACCCATCCGCCAAAATAGCCTGCGATAGCGCCGACTAATAAACCGACTGGGCCGACGATAATTACCACCAGCCCGACAATGTACAGCGTCGTGCGCGCGCCATATGCAATACGGCTATAAACATCACGCCCGAGTTCGTCGGTGCCAAACCAGTGCGTAGCATCCGGTGGACTCAAACGAATTTGCAGGTTTTGCCCGACTGGGGAATGGCTGGACAGCCAGGGCGCGAACAGCGCTACCAGAATCAACGCGACGACTATGATAAGACCAAAGACCGCAAGATGATTCCGTGAAAAACTTCGCCATGCGATATACAAACGACCACTGCGCGCCTGGAAACGCGAATCCGGTTCGTCGGTCAACAACCATTGTTTCCAGCTTGTTGTCACGGCGTTATTCATTCGATGTTCGCCTAACTGACACGTCGTGCCCTGGGGTCGACCAATCGATACAACATATCGGATAAAAGATTTAAGCCGACAAAAACCGCGCCAACCACAATCGTGCCACCGAGGACGGCGTTCATGTCCGCCGCGAACAATGCATTGGTGATGTAACGGCCAAGCCCCGGCCAGGCGAACACGGTTTCGGTTAATACTGATCCTTCCAACAGCGACGCGTAAGACAATGCGATGACGGTTATCAAAGGAATCAAAACATTGCCGAAAGCATGACGCCACACCACGCGGGTTTCCGATAAACCTTTTACGCGGGCAGTGGTAATGTATTCCTGACTGAGTTGTTCCAGCATGAATCCACGTGTCATACGCGCGATGTAGGCGAGTGAAAAATAACCCAGTAACGATGCCGGTAAAATAAGATGACTGACCGCGTTCCTGAAAACGTCCCAGTCTCCGGAGATGACGCTGTCAATTATAATCACGCCGGTGACCACGGGTACGATATCATCGTAGAACACATCCAACCGTCCCGGTCCGGCCACCCAATCCAACTTGGCATAAAACAATAACAAGCCGATTAAACCGAGCCAGAATACCGGTGCTGAATACCCCGCTAAACTGACGATACGCACCACTTGATCGGGCCATCTATTTTGTTTGGTAGCGGCAATCACACCGAGTGGTACGCCGAATAAAATACCGATGATTATGCCGACCGTGGCAAGTTCAAAAGTTGCGGGAAAGAAGCGTTTGATGTCGACTATGACAGGATTCGCGGTAAGCGTTGACACACCAAAATCACCTTGCAGCACATTTGCCGCGTAGATTAAAAACTGACGCCACAGGGGCAGATTCAATCCGAGTTCTTCACGCACACGTTCTACGACGTCTGTCGGTGCACGGTCACCGACAATTGACAACAACGGATCGATAGGCACCACCCGGCCAATAATGAAAGTAACGAAGAGTAGCCCGATAAATGTCAGGGCCAGGGTGAATATGAGCCGTGTTAGCGCGGATAAAAATGGCGGGATAGAAATCCCGCCATTATTCTGTTGCAGTACCGGTTGTGGTGAGCCGGTCACAGATTATTGTTTGCTGACGGTATGATAAAAGTTCGTGTCCGCGGAGGGGCCAAGACGAAAGTTTTGCAAGTTCTTGTTGTATGCAGCAGCTTCGACTTGTTGGAACATCATGACAAACGGCGCGCGTTTCCAGTGTTGCCGGATCATGTCGTTGTAACCCGCTGCGCGTTTGGCCGCGTCTTTTTCCATAACCAATCCTTTAGCTAGCCCCGTCAGTGTTTCATCTTGCCAACTGTTACGCCAGGCCAGTGGTTTGCTTTTTGCTTCATCGGAGTTATCGCTATTGGCCGCAAATACCGCATTGGAGTTGGGGTCAAAATAATCCACACCCCAGCGGCCGATATAAATATCATGTTTACGGGCGCGGTATTTGGTCAACGTGGTCTTGCCGTCCGCTGGCAGGATTTCCAGATTGACACCGCCTTCTTTAAATGTAGCCTGGATAGCCTGGGCCATGTCCATGACCGGCCAGGTATTGCGCGTATCCATGGTCACTGAAATGCCGTCAGGGTAACCGGCTTCGGTCAACAACGCTTTCGCCTTCGCTGGGTCGAAACCGAAAGGCGTGTCTTCCACACTGCCAAGAAAACCATAGGGTAAGAACGTTTGGTTAACGACGAATGTATCGCGCAAAAAGGTTTGTGTCATGGCGTCATAGTCCACCAGATACTTCAGTGCCTGGCGTACTTTTTCTTTGGCGAAGTATTCATTTCTTACGTTGAGACCAAGATAATAATTTGTCCCTTGGGGTGTTGAAGTAATGGCCAGTTCAGGATTTTCTTTCAATGGATCCAGTTGATCGGCGGGCAGGTTACGTGCGATATCGACATCGCCTTTTTCCAGGAGTAAGCGCTGCGTAGTCGATTCGCCAATATGCCGCCATACGATGCGGTTTAACGGTGGGGTGCCGCGCCAGTAATCATCAAAACGCACGACGGAAATCGATTCATTCGGTTTCCATGACTTCAAAATAAACGGACCGGAACCGGCGGAGTTTGTTTTAAGCCATTCATTACCCATATCACCATCTTTTTCGTGGGCTAACACCTCATTTTTATCCACGATGGAAAAATTAGCTGCGGTAAGAACATTCAAAACAAACGACGGTGCGAACGCATCGCCAACGGTCAAAACAAAAGTGTTGTCATCCACTGCTTTGACCGTGTCTTCCATGTTATCCACGGACGGGCCGAGATCGGTAAGTAGAAAAGCAGGCGACGCATCCATTTGCAACATGCGTCGGAATGAAAATTCGACATCGTGTGCAGTTAAGACGTTGCCGCTGTGGAATTTAATACCGTCACGAATTTTGAATGTGTAGGTCTTGCCATCGTCACCGACTTCCCAACTTTGCGCAATCACGCCGACAATTTTGGCGGTGTCATCCAGATCGAAAATCACCAGTGTGTCATAGACATTAGCATGAATTTCAAATGTGGAGATTTCAAACATCTCCTGCGGATCCATAGTGATGATGTCATCAAACAACCAGGCCTGAACCAAGGTGTCTTTTGGTGTCGCAGCCAGGATTGACGTTGACCAAAGTAACAATGCGACTAAGGTGATGGATAGTGTATTTTTCATGTTGTCTCCTCCTTTTTGTACTAGAAAACGGTAGTCTAACTTGATTCCGGTTGTACAAGAACACAGTGTTTCACGAGTAACTCCAGTACGCGCTCGTGCGGCAGTGCGATGGCGGTTACGCCGTCACGACCGATCATGGTTTCATTGGCAATTATGGAGTCGATGATGGCTTCATCGGTCGCCTGCACAACTGCCTCGAAGATTGGATCCAGAGAATCGTTGCTAAGACACTCAACATTAATATGGTTTGAGTCATTTGCAAGTGTGCCCTCATTAGCGGTGGACAGGGCGATGAAAATATCACCGGAGCCATTATGCGAAATGCTGCCGGAACGTGCCATGCCCAGACTGATACGTCGTGCCAGACGTTTGAGTTGATGGGGTAACAATGGTGCGTCGGTCGCGGCAATCGCGATTATCGAACCCACCGGTTTTGACCGTATTTCATTGCCCTGGATGTGCTTGCCAACGGGTACACCGGAAATGACCAGTTCGTGCCGTACACCAAAGTTTGATTGCACGAACAGGCCGACGGTGTAAGTTTCATTATCAATCTCGACCATACGTGAAGCGCTGCCGTTACCGCCTTTGAAGTCGTAACAAATCATACCTGTGCCGCCACCGACACTACCGAGTTCGATAGCACCACCCGTTGCGGAGTCTATTGCTTCGAACACATGTTCAGGTTTAACGTGAAATCCGTTTATGTCATTCAAGTTTCCATCAAAGGTTTCGCCCGCGACCGGTAATGACCACGCATCTTCATTCTGTGGTTGGTGGTTCACCATCCATTGAATGGTGGCATCGCGCGCTATACCGCACGAATGTGTGTTGGTAATGGTGATCGGGCCTTCGCAAACACCTGATTCTTCAACCCATAACAAGCCAGTCATTTCACCGTTGCCATTAAGCGAATGACTACCGGCGAAAACAGGCGTGCTCGTGCTTTGTTTGCCGCGCGGCAAAATCGCGGTAACACCGGTTCGGATCGGGCCTTTTCCGACCACTAGCGGGCCGTCGCCTTCTATCAATGTGCAATAACCGACTTTAACCCCGTTCACATCGGTAATGGCGTTGAATTTCCCAGGTGTACCGTCGAATGGAATGCCTAACTCGCGTGACCGTTTTTTACCCGATGCAGTGGTAGTGTGTGATTTCGTTGTCATTATTTATGATTATAAATCTGGGTTCAATTTGATGCGTATCAATCCTAATAGGATATGTCTTACAGTTTAATACCTAGACTGGTTCGATATGGAAAAATTAAAGCATGAGTGCTCCAAAGACGATGCGGGCGATGGTATTTGACGGTAAATCACCGGTTCTTACATTGCACGATTTGCCCCTACCAACACCCAACGTTGATCAACTGCTGATACGAATTCGTTGTTGCGCAGTGTGCCGAACGGATTTACACGTGGTGGATCGAGATTTGAAAGAGCCGGTGTTACCGCTCATCCCTGGACATGAAATTATCGGCGAAGTCGTTGCGGCGGGCGATTCGGTCACCGGTTTCACCATCGGGCAACGTGTCGGTGTACCGTGGTTAGGCAGCACTTGTGGGCATTGTCATTACTGCCGGGTGCATCGGGAGAATCTTTGCGATGATGCACGATTTACCGGGTATCACATCAATGGCGGATTTGCAGAGTTTTGTGTTGCCGATCACCGTTATTGTTTTCCTATACCCGATGAGTTTTCAGACGAACAGGCCGCACCACTGATGTGCGCGGGTTTAATCGGTTATCGTTCTTATCGAATGATTGGTGACGCTGAAAACATAGGTTTTTACGGCTTTGGTGCGGCAGCGCACATATTGATTCAAGTTGCACGGCACGAGCGGCGGAAAGTTTATGCTTTTACGCGGCCGGATGATGGGGCTGCGCAAGAGTTCGCAAAAAACCTTGGTGCCGTATGGGCAGGTGCTTCTGATCAAACACCACCACAAACATTGGATGCCGTCATTATTTTTGCCCCAATGGGTCAATTGGTTCCGGGAGCGTTAAGCGCGGTGCGCAAGGGTGGTGTCGTCGTCTGCGCGGGCATTCACATGAGTGACATTCCGTCTTTCCCGTATGAATGGCTTTGGGGCGAAAGACAAATTCGATCGGTGGCAAATCTAACCCGTGAAGACGGCGAACAATTTTTAAAACTTGCCCCAACAATACCTATTCGCACCCAAGTGCAAATTTACGATTTGGATCAAACCAATCTGGCCCTAGACGACCTTAGACTTGGAAAGCTACAAGGCGCGGCTGTTATATCAGTTAAATAGGAGAGAGCAAAGAATCTAAATTGGTCAGTCGGCATTTATTTCGAACTCACCAGACACTTTTTCTGCTTGAATGCGTTTGTACAGTTCTTCGCGGTGTACAGATATATTTTTTGGCGCTTCCATGCCAAGACGTACCTGATTGCCTTTGAGAGATAACACAGTAATCTGAATATCATTCTGAATAATCACGCTTTCTGATGTACGGCGCGTCAGGATTAACATATGTTATGACTCATTCCAGTTGATTCTCGTGGGTGTGCCAGCCACTTCGGCATCTAAACCGCCTTCAGTGACACTAATGGTCCTCAAACTAGTAGGCCATCAGCGCATGACTGATAAATCGTACGTTGATCGGTAATTTAATCAATCAGTCCAGCGCTGATTGTTAAGGTGAAAAATCCTGACTGGATATTGGTCAGGGTAAATGTAGAATTCTGGGGAGTTTGGAAGCGTAGTGTGAAAGTAGGAACTACGCTGAGGTAAGTCCTTCGCGGATAGCGTATTTGGTGAGGCCGGCGATGGTGTGTATTTCGAGCTTTTCCATTAGGTGTTCGCGATGTGTGCCGATGGTTTTCAAGCTCAAGCCCAAGCGTTCGGCAATTTCTTTTGTTGCATAACCTTCGGCCAACAATTGCAACACTTCGCGTTCGCGGTCGGTTAATAACGAAAAGGCATTTGGTTTTCCGGTGTCAATGGTTTTATATCCGTCTAATGCAGTGCGTGCGATAGTTGGGCTTAAATAGACTTGGCCTGATTTGACTGTGCGTATCGCTATTAATAATTCTTCAGAAGCGCAATCTTTTAACAAATAGCCGCTTGCGCCAGCTTCCAGTGCGGCTAGTACAAATTGATTCTCAGAGTGCATGGATAAAGACAAGACTTTGACGCCATCGATTTCATTGCATATTCGTCGAGTTGCTTCGATACCATTCATGCCCGGCATCGAAGAATCCATCACGACGACATCCGGAAGATTATTTCGTGTACTTTCCAGTGCTGACAAACCATCCTGGACCTCGTCGACAATTTCTACGCAGGGCTGTTTTTCGAGTAGCGCACGCAGTCCATCCAATACGATTTGATGATCATCCGCTAATATGACCCGGGTCTTTATTTTGATTGCATTATTGCCGCCAGTCATGTCACACGTTTCATAGTTAGTGTGCAAGCATGAGGGCGGCGCGTATTACCGCTTTCGTACCATGCCCCGGTTGTGAATTGATTTCAAATTCTGCATCAATATGCCGCAGTCGTTCGCTGACGTTTAACAAACCAAAGCTGCTGCTGCCGTTAAACCCCGCTGATTTGCTTGCATTGGTAAAACCAATACCATCGTCGATAATCGCGATTTCGAGTTCATTTTGCACGCGTTGGATCGATATTGCCGCATGGTTCGCTTTAGAATGTTTGGCAATATTGAACATAAGCTCCGAGCTGGCTTGGTATAACACCGCGCACTCGTCTTCACCAAGCGGTTTGGGCGCGTCGTCACCCGCGAAGTCAAATCGAATTCCATAATGCTCCTGGAAGTTCTCACTGAGCTGATGTAGGGCTTTTTCGAGACCAAGTTCGTATAGCAAGGATGAACTCAAATCAAAAGTGAGCGTGCGGGTTGAATTGATAGCACTGTCGAGCAGCTCTCGAATACCGTCGACAGCGCTTTTTGTTTTATCGTCAACATTCGATTGTGCAAGTTGCCCAAGTTTAATTTTCACCATCGCAAGGGTTTGGCCGACTTGATCGTGCAAGCCGGTTGCGATGCGTCGACGTTCGTATTGCTCGGCCAGAGATAATTTCGATGCGAGTTCGCGCAATTGTTCCTGTTGTTCAAGCAATTGCTTTTCGGCGCATTTCTTTTCGGTCAAATCAATCGCAATCCCTACCCATTCGATTTCCGTGCCCGGGAGACGGGCGACACCCACCATAATCGGGATGGGATGTCCTTGTTTATGCCAATATTCTTTTTCCCACATGACGGTTTGACCGGTGCTGATAAATTCTTCGATTTTCTTTTCATCCATTGAATACCAGCGCGGCGGGGTCATCTTATCCCAACGTAATGGTAGATCGTCTCGTTGGTAGCCAACCATCTCCAGAAAGGTTTGATTGGCGTCGGTGATGTTGCCTTCGATATCGCCAACAATCATTCCGGCGACGTGAGCTTGAAACAATGCCCGGAATCGTTCTTCCCCAACGGTATAGAGATATTTTGGTTCCCAAGAAGTTCGAGCAGTCATGACTCACCTCCAGTTGCGGTTTTGAAAATTGTTTTATAAATGTAATGTTTCCCGCAACATCTATTTTGCTCTTTTGGAATTTTTGATTCCACTACTTTTTGTAAAAATATTTCGCGCAATTCGATCTAATAATCCTGTAAGCTTTACGTTATTGACGGGACGTTATGGGGTGGACTTTTGAACGGTATTTTTCATCACCACCGCCATTTGGTGGGATAAGTTAGTGCGGCGGTGCACAAAAAGTATCGTTGCCGGTGTGGTCACTGGAGTGGTCGGTGTTGTCCTCGAGTTGACGCCACTGGGGGCGGGTTTTGAAAAAGATGTTGGATTGAATTGGTTGTTCAATGTTAGAGGTTCGATTAAGCCACCCTCAGATGTCGTTGTCGTCAATATTGATGCACGTACAGGTGTTTACCTGGACTTGCCGGAAAGACCGCGGAATTGGCCGCGAACCATCCATGCCGAGTTAACCGACAATCTGGTGAGAAGAGGGGCGGACGCCATCGTCTTTGACATGGATTTCCAGGTGCCGAAACTACCGCAGGACGACGCCAGATTCGCTCAAGCTGTTGCCGCAGCCGAACGTGTTGTGTTGTTTACCAAGCTTGATGGAAAGAGATTGCCAATAGCCGAAATCCAGGGGCAAAACGGTGCCGTTGTCGTGGCAGCGGGCGATGGCGACGCAACGAACGGTAGAGCGAAATTATCGGGTTCGATATGGGTTGAGCATTTGATACCACCCGTGCGTGTTCTAGCAGACGCGGCGAGTCTTCTCGCACCGTTTCCTTTGCCCAAGTTACAAGAGGATGTTTTTCAATATTGGGCATTCAAACCAAGCGCCGACGACGCGGCAACCTTGCCCGTCGCCGCCTTGCAGATTAAAGGGCTAGATGTCCATCACGAATGGATGCGTTTGTTGCAGAAAGCTGGTGTTGATGGAATTGATTCAATTCCACATGATCGTAATGAGTTGACACATGCGTCGTCAATTCGGGATATGATGCGACAACTGCGCCGACTTTTTCAGTCGAATCCAATGTTACCCGACCAGTTATTGTCGTTTTTGGATTCAAATGAAAATGAGGAAAATTCTAGTGAGAATGCGAATCTCATACGCGCTTTAATTCGCCTGTATCAAGGCGGCAATAATCGATTGCTGAATTTCTACGGCCCACCGGGAAGTATTGAAACTATTCCGTATCATGTAATCATTCGCGGCGAAGAATCTGTTATCGGTCAGGCTCCGATTGACCTGAAAGGTAAGGTCGTGTTTGTTGGTTTTTCCGATTTGTACGATCCAGGTCAGCCGGATGGGTTTTATACCGTGTATACGACGGATGAAGGTGTGGATTTGAGCGGCGTTGAAATTGCTGCGACGGCGTTTGCCAATTTGATCGATGGACGCGCGCTCAAATTAACTAACACTGGGACAACGATCTTAATACTTCTGTTGTTTGGCGGCTTGCTGGGTGCCGGTGTTTATTTGATGCCCGCGCTTATCTCGGTTCCGCTGGCGGTGCTAGTCACCGTTTCATATGTTGTCGGCGCGCAATATTTGTTCAATAACGAGAATATTTGGTTGCCATTGGCGACGCCAGTTTTGGTGCAACTACCAATGGCGATATTTGTTGGGTTACTAGCCCAGTATTTGTTCGAACGCAAACAAGAACAACAACTCACCAAGGCTATCAGTTACTACTTGCCCGAAGCGGTGGTTGGCAGTTTGACTGAAGAGGGGTTGGATGAAGCGACTCTCAATAAAACCGTGTACGCCACTTGTTTTGCAACAGATATGAAGGGTTTCACATCCATTTCGGAGGCCATGCCGCCAAAACAACTGGCGACGTTTATGAATAATTATTTTGAAGTATTGTCGAAACCATTGAAGAATCATCGTGTCGATGTCACCGAATTTCGTGCCGATGCCATTATGTGTGCTTGGATTACACCGGAAGGACAGCAGGAGATCCGTAAGGAAGCCATACTCGCCGCACTGGAAACGGTTGAAGCGATTGCTGAATTCAACAACACAGTCCCAACTCATCATTTAAAAGCACGAATTGGTTTAGATGCAGGTACGGTGTACATTGGTCACGCCGGTGGTGGCGGTCATTTTGTTTACAGTATTGTAGGGGATAGCGCTAACACGGCGTCACGAATCGAGAGTTTGAATGATCATCTCGGTACACAGTTGCTCGCGTCACAAGTCGTAGTGGATGACGTCGATGGTTTTCTGTTCAGGCCGTTAGGGGATTTTCAATTTGTCGGTAAAACGGGAGCAATTGCCGTAGTTGAGATCGTGACTTTACTGGAACGCGCCAATCCCTCACAAATTCAATTATGTGAGAGATTTTCGAATGCGATCACAGTATTCAAGCGCCAAAACTGGGATCATGCTTTGATTGAATTTGAATCCATACTTGACGATTATCCGCATGACCACGCGGCATTGTTTTACCAAACCTGTTGTCATCGTTATCTAAATGAGCCGCTTCCGAATCAACCGTCGATTATTCACATGGAGAGCAAGTGATTTTTACAGATCGATATTAATCAGATCGATCCAGTACGGTTAAATGATAGAAAAAATAAAAAGACCAAGAAAAAATACACCAACAACAATCCATGCACTAGTAGTCTGAGTTGGTTGATTAGCAAAATCGCGCGGGTCGTAAGTAGTCATGTCCTGAACCTCCAGTAAATCCCGTCAAGAATTTCGATTGCGCGTTCTTTATACCGTGAGAAAAAGCACAAATCTGTGAAAAAGTTCACAAAACTAAAAATTAATTTTAGAGAATCCAGTTTCTAAATCTATATTCACCCGATTGGTGCGCATAGTAAGGCGCCAGTCTGACAACGCTGGTAGGGGTTTGATAAGGGAGGAATGTGACTTCCATGTTTGCATCCAGACGCTGCCAGTCTGGCAAACTCTTATTCTTACTTCTCTTAAATAGGAAGTGACTAAAATAGAAATCGCCAAGCACAACCCAATTAAATATAGACACTGATTCATTTACCCCCTTACCCTGAATCGAATTGTACTTGGCGATAATTTAAAGCATACCGATCTTTGGAATTTAGGCAATCAGGAAATTCCTGATATTCGACTTCAAATTTCCCTAGATGAGTCTCGCAATTGACCGATACCAACAACTCCTAAATCTGCATAGAGTTTGCGCAGAACGATAAGTTTGGTTCTCGAACACTCCCAAAGGGGGAGCTGAATGAACGCAATAGCGTGTTGCAAGGAGATAACTCGTTACAACTCCATCCATTTGCTTGCAGGGGGGGGTCTTGTTTGTATTGCTCTGGTGCTCGGCACCGAAAGTACTTATGCAGCGGATTCTTGTGAGCCGCCAGTTGGCCGTATGGCATCTGCACAAGGCCGTATTGAAGTGCAACGATTCGGTGATTCGAATTGGCAGCAAGTCAGTTTAGATGAAACCCTGTGTCAAGGTGATACGGTGCGGGTTGGGGAGCTCAGTCGCGCCGCCGTAGCATTGATCAACGATGCAATATTACGTCTTGATGAAAACACAACTATTCGGCTGGTGGACATCACAACTCAACAGAAAGAAAAATCGATACTCGATTTATTGTTTGGTGCGTTTCAATCATTCAGTCGTAAACCACGTTTGCTGGAAGTCAGCACACCATACATAAACGGGTCAATTGAAGGCACGGAATTTGTTTTTCGTGTTGATGATAATCACACGACGTTAACTGTTTTTGAAGGAACAGTTGTTGCATCCAATGATCAAGGAAGTATGGCAGTTGCGGGTGGCGAATCAGTTGTTGCGCAAAAAGGCCAAGCGCCACAACCTCGGGTTGTGGTCAATCCGCGGGATGCAGCACAATGGGCCCTCTACTATCCGCCGTTGTTGTCAATTTTGGACGGAGACCGGCAATCGTTAGATCAATTTCCGGCGAGCCTGCAGAAAGCGATTACTCTCGCTGGTGCGAACGAGATAGACAGCGCATTTTCGGCTTTGGACAAAGTTGAAGAGTTCGAAAGAGACGCGAGTTATTATCTTTTACGAGCAGCCTTGTTACTCTCTGTTGGTCGGGTCGATCAAGCCCTTACCGATATCGAAGGCTCACTGGCGATGGATGCGAGTGATGGTCTCGGTTTTGCCTTGCGTTCCGTTATCGCACTCGTACAAAACAAATCGGAACATGCACTAAACGATGCGAATCAAGCTGTTGATTTAAGTCCTGATTCAACCGCGGCGAAAATCGCGTTGTCCTATGCCCAACAATCGGCGTTCAGGATTGCTGATGCACGCGATACCTTGTCAGCAGCGGTTGCGCAAGCTCCTGAAAACGCGTTGGCCTGGGCGCGTTTGGCGGAATTATGGTTGATGCTGGGGAGCAGGGAGCAATCTGTTGCCGCCGCTGATAAGGCACGAGCGTTGGCGCCCGAGCTTGCGCGCACGCAAATTACATTAGGTTTTGTAGCACTGGCCGGTTTTGAAAATGATCAAGCGGTCGCGGCATTTGAAAAAGCCATTGCTTTAAATTCTGCTGACCCGCTGCCGCACCTAGGTTTGGGTTTAGCCAAAATCAGCGCGGGAAAGTTGCAGCAGGGGCGCGCGGATATCGAGCTCGCGGTCGGGTTGGATTCCAGTAATGCGCTGTTACGCACGTATCTCGGCAAAGCCTACTTCGAAGAAAAACGATCACCACTGGATGCGGAGCAACTTGAGATCGCCAAGCAACTTGATCCGTTTGATCCGACGGCTTTTCTTTACGATGGAATCCGCAAACAAACCAAAAACGACCCGGTAGCGGCACTTAAGGACTTAGAAGCTTCCATAGAGCGTAACGACAATCGCGCAGCATATCGTGGCCGTTTGTTGCTGGATCAAGACCGCGCCGCTCGCGGCACCAGCCTCGCACGGGTTTATCAAGATTTGGGGTTTAACAACCTCGGTGTCAACGAGTCTGCCAAGTCGTTGACTCTGGATCCTTCCAATGCGTCGGCCCACCGTTTCTTGTCTGATTCTTATAGAGGGTTACGCCGACATGAAATTTCGCGCGTAAGCGAATTACTGCAGGCGCAACTAATGCAAAACGTCAATATCAATCCGGTGCAGCCCAGCGTATCGGAGACTAATCTGAATATCGTGACGTTAGGTGGGCCGGCATCTGCCGGTTTTAACGAATTCACACCATTGTTCGCGCAAAACAAAGCGCAGTTTAATATTAGTGGGTTCGCCGGAAATAACGATACGCAAGGCGCGGAAGCAGTCGCCTCGGGATTGGTGGGCGGAGGTTCTTTTAGTGTCGGCGGCTATACCTACGAATCTGATGGTTGGCGGCCAAACAACGGGCTGGACCGAGATATTATTAACCTGTTCGCACAGGTTGCATTGACACCGAAGATCAATATTCAGGCGGAGTATCGTAGTCAGGATTCAACAGCCGGTGATCTAGCGTTTAATTTTGATCCCGATAATTTCTTGTTGGATAAAACCGATGAACGCGATCAGGATACCGTTCGTTTGGGTTTGCGTTACACACCGACGCCACGCTCAAAATCGAATTTCTTGTTTTCGTATATCAACAATGATCGCGATGAGACTCTTAGTCAATCCGAACAACTTGATCCGTTTGCGACTTTGTTTATCGACAGCACAGTGCGTGATAAAGGCGATCAGTATGAGGCGCAGTACATCTATCAAAAAAACCGATTGAATCTCGTAGTCGGTGCGGCGCAAAGCGACGGTGATGGCGAAATTCGAGATCAAATACTGATTAATGATATTGATTTTGGTCCGGTTTTCGAGGTGGACGAGACGATCGAGCAAACTATTGAGCACCCACGGGCTTACATATATACAAATATTCACACGGGTGAGGAGTCGGTGGATTGGACCATAGGCGCGAGTTACGACGATTACCAGGAAGGGATTTTGGAAGAGACCAGTTTTAACCCGAAATTCGGTGTGCGTTGGAACGTCAAAAACGATCTCCAATTTCGCGCCGCCGTATTCAGGACGGTTAAACCACTTGTTGTTAACAATAGAACTATAGAGCCAACTCAAGTCGCCGGTTTCAATCAATTTTTTGACGATATCAATGGCACCGAATCGTCGCGTTATGGTTTGGGATTCGACAAGTCGCTTAGTGCAAACTTGTCTATAGGAGGTGAGGTGACTAAACGTGATCTGGATGAGCCCATATTTATATTTTTTGAAGAGCCATCGCGTACGGATTTCGAAGATCGAGAAGAACTATTACACAAACTTTACGTGTACTGGACACCATTTGACCAACTCAGTGTAACTGCCCAACTTATCTACGATCAGTACAAGAGCGAGAAAGGTATTGCAACCGAATTTGATAATTTGCCTGAGAAGGTCGAAACAGTAAGCCTCCCAATCGGTATTAGCTATTTTAACTCTTCAGGTTTTTTCGCTTCGGTTACCGGTACTTATGTTGATCAAGAGGTAAAACGTTTCGGGTTGTCTACCCGTGGCCAAGGTGAAGATGATTTCTTCGTGGTGGATGCGGCGATCGGTTATCGATTCGCCAAGCGACGGGGTATCGCGAGTTTGGGCGTCAAGAATTTGTTCGACGAAGAATTCAATTTTCAAGACGACAGTTTTAGAGAGTTTAGAGGCGAATCCTCAACGGGGCCGTACTTTCCTGACCGAATTGTTCTAGGGAAAATTACACTGAATTTCTAAAGGGAGTCGTGAATTTATAAAATAACTATCCCATCAATCGAGGTGATTAAGATATGCAAAAACTACCCTTCAAAACGTTAATGTATTCCATAGTCGGATCGGCGATTTTTGGAATTTCCAATATCGCCTGGGCGCAACAATGTGTATCGCCTTTGCCTGATTTAATGCCACCAGAAGCTGAAGAATTATTAACTGATTTTGATGGCAATATGACCTGTGAAAATTTGGGCGCTGCACTAAAATGCTCAATATCTGGCGGTGCCGGGGATTGTATTTCCAATACAGGACCAAAAGGCGAACAATTTACCGTAACAAGTTCAAATAATGGGGGTGAAATTCAATGGTCTGTTACATCAACTGTAATAGGAGGAATTGACAACGTCATTACGGACAGCGCGCAAGGTGCCAATGGATGCCTATATGGTTTTCGGTTCGATGCGACGGATGGACGAGCAGGATTTTTGAAATCAAACGATTCATTTGCGCGGGTTAACCAAGTTGAATTCTGCGCTGATTTGAACGTGGAGCCGGTTTTGGCGCCACCTCCACCCGCGCCGGTCGTGCAAACTTGCGAGTTGGACGCTGGACAATCGATTTTCTTAGCTGGTGTTGAAATAAAGTGTCCATTCGGTACGCCCGGCTTCAACAAGCGAACGATCGTAGTTGCGACGGATACGGATGCATCCGGTGTCGCTGTGCCAGATAAAGGGTTTCAGAATGCCGAAGGCGAGATTGCTTTTGATCAATTTCTGTGCGTTTGTAACGGCCTAGGCGATACGGAAGGAGAGCTCCAATGTAATCCCAATCTTGCGTTTGGCGACCTGCCCGACGCGACAGGTGAATTTGCTGGTCTATCCGCATGTATCGTGGAACAGAATACCGACTCAACTGAAAGCGTTGATTTTACAAACCCAACATGCGTAACGTCCGGTGGGCGACGACGTTGTTATTGATGTAAATGCATACTGGTCATTTTGTGATTTAACTTAATTAAATTCGTGGAGGTAAACAATGGCTAAATATCTTTTTGAAGCGTCCTACACAAGTACCGGGGCGAATGGTCTTATGAGCGAAGGCGGCTCCAGTCGTCAGCAGCAAATTGATAGCATGCTTAGTACCATGGGAGGCAAGCTCGAAACACTTTACTTCGCATTTGGTAATAATGATGTGTATGCCATAGCGGACGTTCCGGATAACGTGACGGCAGCGGCACTCAGTTTGGCAGTGAATGCCAGCGGCGCAGTGAACGCCAAAATCGTTGTGTTGTTGACGCCCGAAGAAATGGACGAAGCATCGAAAAAGTCGGTGTCTTATCGGGCACCTGGCTCTTAACTAAAATCTCAACATGATGGTGATGGAGAAAAGCGATGTATGCACGAATAACAACGTTTGATGCACAACGCGATAAGTTCGACGATACATTGAACCGATTGCGTGAAATGTTGCCGGATATTTTGGCGATACCGGGATTGAAGCACTACTACCATACCGGTCGTGCTGATGACGGTAAGTGTGCGGTAGTTGCCATTTATGAAAGCAAGGAAGCCGCACAAGCAGCGACACCGATCGCTCAAGACATTTTTGGGCGTTTTGCCGATGCGTTGGCATCGACACCATTACCACAAGAGTTCGACGTATTACTTCACGGGTCGAATACGTGACCTGATATCCTCCTCCTTGGATTGGAGGCGGTCGATGCCACTAATCGAACCGCCTCCATACTTTTTGTAAAGTAATTAATCATCAACTGGACTGACTGAGTCGATAAACAATATTTATCGCATTGGTAGAGTTAGTTATTAAGGGTTGCTGGTTGGGGAGCAGCGTCGATTTTTCTGTTTATTGATCTACATTCTTAATATATGCTTCGCCCATCAGAATTGAAAATGATTAGGGTAGAGCACCATGTTTAATGTAACCGACCAAATCGAAGGTTTCGACAATGAATTGTCGGAAGCGATTAAGAACGAACAACGCCGTCAGGAAGAACACATCGAACTGATTGCATCGGAGAATTACACCAGCCCACGAGTGTTGGAAGCACAGGGTTCCGTACTGACGAATAAATATGCCGAAGGTTATCCCGGCAAACGCTACTACGGCGGTTGTGAGTTCGTCGATGTCGCCGAACAATTGGCAATCGACCGGGTAAAGAAATTATTCAATGCGGATTACGCTAATGTGCAGCCGCATTCCGGATCCCAGGCTAACGCCGCCGTGTACATGGCGTTGATGGAGCCGCACGAAACTGTACTGGGTATGAGTCTTGCGCATGGCGGCCATCTGACTCACGGTGCTAAGGTCAATTTCTCCGGCAAAATTTATAACGCCGTGCAATATGGTTTGAATGAAGAAACCGGCGAAGTGGATTACGATCAGGTTGAAGCGTTGGCCAAAGAACACCAGCCGAAAATGATTGTCGCAGGTTTTTCCGCTTATTCACGCATTATGGATTGGCAGCGTTTTCGTGACATTGCCGATTCCGTTGGCGCCTACTTTTTTGTCGATATGGCGCATGTCGCCGGTTTGGTTGCGGTTGGCTTGTATCCCAATCCGGTACCCATAGCGGATGTAGTGACGTCGACGACACATAAAACCTTACGCGGCCCGCGCGGCGGTGTCATTCTCGCCAAAGCGAACGAAGAGTTGGAAAAGAAATTTAATTCGTTGGTGTTTCCGGGTACCCAGGGTGGGCCGTTAATGCATGTGATCGCGGCCAAAGCGGTTGCATTTAAAGAAGCGTTGGAACCGGGCTTTAAAGAGTATCAACAACAGGTGCTGGATAACGCACGTGCCATGGTCGATGTGTTTCAGGAGCGTGGATACAAAATCGTGTCCGGTGGCACCGACGATCATTTGTTCCTGGTTGATTTGATCGACAAGAATGTCACCGGCAAAGACGCCGATGCCGCGCTTGGTAGCGCGCACATTACCGTGAACAAAAACTCGGTACCGAACGATCCGCGTTCACCGTTCGTGACCAGTGGATTGCGTATCGGTTCGCCAGCTGCAACCACGCGCGGATTCAAGGAAGCAGAAATGCGTGAAATGACCGGCTGGATTTGCGATATTCTGGATGACGTAGAGAATCAAGAAACTATTTCTGCCGTTCGCGAAAAAGTGAAAGAACTGTGCGCCCGCTTTCCGGTCTATCGTCCGACAACCCAGGCGCAAGCCGCGTAACAGCGATAGTTAAACGCAAGAAAACGCTGATAGGCGTACACCATGCCTATTAGTGTTTTCGATCTCTTTAAAATTGGCATCGGTCCCTCCAGTTCCCACACCGTGGGGCCGATGCGCGCTGCGCGGGAATATGTGCTGGTATTGCAAGAAGACGGTAGTCTCGATCGAGTCAGTAATCTACGGGTAGAGTTGTTCGGGTCTCTCGGTGCGACTGGTAAAGGACATGGCAGTGACAAAGCC